>JAEEGJ010005282.1_pt1 | contig 41107 bp, 21 predicted proteins | sample 8958761 | NCBI WGS metagenome assembly JAEEGJ01 (sample SAMN16246546, study PRJNA631951) | gut metagenome | biome: gut microbiome; feature: rumen; material: RS-attached | host: Bos | place: Iran: Karaj | collected 2018-10 | reverse complement strand
AGGATGGTGCCGAGGCAAGTGCCCAAGCCGTGCTTGCCGGTACCGATGTGGAGTGCGGCTCCGAATACAAGAACCTGCCCGCAGCGGTCAAGCGGGGTGATATCAAAGAGGCTGACCTCGACCGTAGTCTGCGCCGTCTTCTCATCGCCCGCTTCGAACTCGGCGACTTCGACCCTGACGAGTTGAATCCCTGGACCAAGATCCCCGAGAGTGTCGTAGCCTGCGACGCCCACAAGCAACTGGCCCTCGACATGGCCCGCAAGAGCATGGTGCTGCTTCTTAACAAGAACCAGACCCTACCCCTGAAGAAAGATGCGCGTATCGCCGTGCTGGGTGCTAATGCCATCGACTCCGTGATGCAGTGGGGCAACTACAGTGGCTTTGCCACCCGTACCGTCACGGCCCTGGAGGGTATCCGGCAGATAGCACCTCAGGCTCAGTTTATCAACGGCTGCGGACTCACCCGCAACGAGGTCTTCGAGAGCCGCTTCACAGAACTGAAGACACCCCTTGGCAACAAAGGCATACAGGCCACCTTCTATAACAATACGGAGATGAAAGGCTCACCGGCAGCCACCATCGACCTCACTTCTCCCGTGCTGCTGAGCAACGGCGGCAACACCGTATTCGCTCCGGGCGTGAACCTGGAGAACTTCTCTGCACGCCTCGATGCCACCTTCATCCCCACGAAGGATGAAACCGTGATCTTCACCATCGGAGGAGATGACAGAATGCGACTGATCGTCAACGGCGATACCATCGTCGAAATCTGGAAAGTGCGCAACCGCATACAGGGTGCCAAGAAAGAACTGGCAGTCAAGGCCGGCGAGCATTACCGTATCCAGATCGACTATGTACAGGAAACCGACTTTGCAGCCCTCTCCTTCGACATCCAGCACAAGGTGGCACCGACCGCTGAGCAGCTGCTCGCACAGATCGGCGACCCGGAAACCGTCATCTTCGTAGGCGGTATCTCCCCAAAACTGGAAGGCGAGGAGATGCGCGTGAATGAAGAGGGATTCAAAGGTGGCGACCGTACGAGCATCGAACTGCCAAAGGCACAGCGCGACATACTCGCCATGCTCCATAAGGCCGGCAAGAAGGTCATCTTCGTCAACTGCTCCGGCTCTGCCATGGGTCTCTCGCCTGAACTGGAAAGCTGTGATGCCATTATCCAGGCCTGGTATGGCGGCGAACTGGGTGGACAAGCACTGGCAGAGGTGCTCTTCGGCCAGTATAACCCCAGCGGCAAACTCCCCATTACCTTCTACAGGAGCACCGACGACCTGCCCGACTTCGAGGACTACACCATGGCGAACCGCACCTACCGCTATTTCCGCGGCGAGCCCCTCTTCCCCTTCGGCTACGGTCTGAGCTATACCCAGTTCGAAATCGGCAAGCCCGTTTATAGCAATAATAAGGTTCGCGTGAGCGTGAAGAACACCGGCGCCCGTCAGGGTCTGGAAACCGTCCAAGTCTACCTACGAAACCCTAACGACGCTAATGGCCCCCTAAAATCCCTAAAAGCCTACGCCCAAGTCTCGTTAGATCCCGGCCAGGCCAAGACCGTCACCATCGACCTGCCCCGTGCGCGTTTCGAAGGCTGGGATGTGAAGACCAATACCATGCGTGTCGTCCCTGGCCGCTACGAGCTGATGGTCGGTTCGTCAAGTGCCGACCGTGACTTAAAGAAGATTGTGGTTACGATTAAATAAAAAAGAATAACGATATGAATAATCGAACTATTTATTCAACGCTACTATGTCTCATTCTGACACTGACTGCATCAGCCCAGTACAAATCGCAAGTATGGTCGCCTGACAATGGCGATGGAACATACACCAATCCTGTAATCAATGCCGACTACTCTGATCCGGACGTCTGCGTGGGACCAAGTGGTGAAGATTACTATATGACGGCCTCGAGTTTCCACTGTACGCCAGGACTGCCAATCCTGCACTCCAAGGACCTTGTAAACTGGCAGATTGTAGGCTATGCACTGAAGAACCTCTATGAGGGCGACCATGAACTGCTGGCCCATTTCAGCAGCAAGCCGCAGCACGGCAACGGTGTATGGGCTCCCTCCATCCGTTACCACCAAGGCCAATACTATATCTACTGGGGCGATCCCGACTTCGGTGTGATGATGGTTAAGACCAAGAACGGTAATCCCGCCGGTGAATGGGAGAATCCCGTCTGTGTGATTCGCGGCCAAGGCTATATTGACACGACCCCACTCTGGGATGACGACGGACGCTGCTATCTGGTTAACGGTTGGGCTAACTCGCGGTCGAAGTTTGCCAGTGTGCTGACAGTCAGGGAAATGTCTGCTGATGGTACGAAGGCCATCGGACAACCCGTGATTGTGTTCGACGGTAATGGTACGGAGAACCGCACCTGTGAGGGGCCTAAGTTCTATAAGTGCGATGGCTGGTACTGGATTTTGTGTCCTGCCGGTGGTGTGCCTACGGGTTTCCAGTTGGCCATGCGCAGCAAATTGCCTTATGGTCCTTATGAGCACAAGATTGTGCTGGCCCAAGGCAAGACCAACATCAACGGCCCTCATCAGGGCGGATGGGTGCATACGAAATACGGTGAGGACTGGTTCCTGCATTTCCAGGATAAGGAAGCCTACGGCCGCGTGGTACACCTCAATCCCGTCGACTGGTCTACGGGATGGCCTGTTATGGGGAAAAAGGGTGAGCCTGTCACAACATACAAGAAACCAAAATCATTGAGCAATACCATCGTAAATCCTGTTGAGAGCGACGAATTCAACTCACCGACAATGGGTCTGCAATGGCAGTGGCATGGCAACTACGACGAGAAATTCGGTGTACCTACGGCCTTCGGGACCTTCCGCATCTACACTTATAAACTGTCGAAGGACTGGAAGAACTTCTGGGAAGTGCCCAATATGCTACTGCAAAAGACCCCAGCCGATGCGTTTACCGTCACCACCAAACTTCGCTTCACCTCAAAGGCCGACGGTCAGATGGGCGGTCTTATCATGATGGGACTCGACTACGCTGCCCTGATGGTTAAGCGCACAGGAAGTGAGTTCCAGCTTATTCAGACAACATGTACGGCTGCTGACAAGGGGAAGGCCCAGACAGAGACTGTCATCGCCACGCTGAAGCCAACTTCTGTAGACAAGACCGACTACAAGCCTGGGATCCACGAAGATATCTTCCTGCGCCTGACAGTCAAGGACTCTAAGGTAAAGTTTGCCTGGAGTCAGGATGGCAGGAAGTTCAAGGATGCAGGCGATGCGTTCCACATGAAAGAAGGCAAATGGATAGGCGCCAAGTTTGGATTTGTCTCTGTAGAGACAGACCCCAAATGCGATCGCGGCTGGGTAGACGCCGACTGGATCAGAATTACGCAAAAATAGTAAACAACAATCAATAGTCATGGCTAAAAGAGCAACGGCATTATTATTCCTTAGCCTCATACTTACACTGTCGGTATCGGCTCAGCAAAGAGGAAAATATGAGTTCATGCGCAATCTGCCAGTCTATGCCGACTCGCTGATTGTCGACCTGACATATCCCTTAGCCTGGGGAAACAGCGATATCCAGGACTTCAATGAGTGGAAGCGGGTGGCTCGCCAGAAGGTATTCGACTGCATGCTGACGCCTCCACCCGCCCCCGCTGAGGGATTCAATGCTAAAGTTCTCTATGAGGAACAGCGCGATGGCTATAAGGCGCGAAAGATAGAAATCCAACTATCTAAGTATTATAAGGTACCGGCCTACGTGCTGATACCTGATGGCAAAGGTCCCTTCCCTGCCGTCAATGCCCTGCACGACCATGGTGGTCACCTGTTCATCGGCAAGGAAAAGATGATACGTCCATTAGCTTGCGAGGACTCAACGGTCATCAAGGATGCCGATGAATGGCTGTCGGGCTACGAAGGTCAGTTTTTCGGCGACTTTCTGGCACAGCACGGCTATGTGGTGTTCTCTGCCGATGCCCCCATGTGGGGAGAGCGCGGACAGAAAGAGGGTGCCAGGCGCGACCGCTATGATATGATAGCGGGCAACATGATGATGTACGGTATCGATCTCTCGGCCTATATGACCTACGACGATATAGCCGGAACAGAGTATCTGGCACAGATGCCCGAAGTGGATGCGACACGCATCGGCTGCACAGGTTGGTCGATGGGTGCCTATCGCGCCTGGATGTTGTCGGCACTGAGCGACCGCATTAAAGTAGGCACATCCGTCTGTTGGATGGTGACGACCGACGAACAGATGGGATTCAAATACAGTCGCACGGAAAACGGCGGTTTCGCCAACTGTTTCCCAGGCCTTCGCCGATGGCTGGACTATCCGCACATTGCCAGCATCGCCTGTCCGAAGCCGATGCTGTTCATCAACGGTTCGCAAGATAAGCTTTTCCCTGTTGCCGGGGTGGAGAAAGCTTTCAGAATCATGCATGACACATGGAGAAGTCAGGGAGCCGGAGACAAACTCGAAACAGAACTATGGGATATGCCACACAGCTGTGGCAAGAAAGTTCAAGCTAAAGTCCTCGAATTCTTTCAGAAGCATCTTTGACATTTACAGGGAAAAACATAAAAACTATACTATGATAGCTATAGCATGTGTTAAGTAATTGGATGTTAGCAATTTAGGTTATAGCATAGTTTGTAAAAACTATGCTATAACCCTGCTATAATTGATGCTATTCCTCCTGACGGAGTATCAGATAGTAGCCGCGGATGCCAGTGTTGCCGCCTCGTGGCCAGCGGAGGTTCTTCAAAGCTTTGCCCAGGTTGGTCATGTTGGGAACATCATTGGCTTTCAGGTGCTTGGCAAGTTCCTTCTGAATGGCAGCGACGGTCCAGAGGTTCTCACGCTTGTGGTCTTGAGTAGGCACGAAAATGCTGGGCAGCACCGACTCCATCGTTGACTCCTGTTGATACCGCATGTTGTGCTCTTGTATATCCTGCTCGTCATCGCTGGTGAACCAGTAGATGCAGTCGCTGCGGTTCAGTTCATGGACAGCTTGGGCGAACATCTGCTTGTAGGGAATGCGACCCGACATGTCCACCTGTCCCATCACCTCGACGCAGAGGTAGCGGCGCGAGCCGTCACCAGCTGGCAATGGCGTAGGATCGTTGGTGGTGGCGATGAACGAGCAGAGGCGCGGTGTCATGGTGTACTGGTCGGAGCGCATCTTACGGATCTGCACATCCTTCTCCGTCAACAGACGCTTGATCTTAGCCTGCTCACGGTCGGTCTTGGCATTATACTCGTCGATACATACCAGCCACATACGCCCAAGCACGCGCTCCACCTGTTCGGCATTGTCCATCTTGATGTCGTCCATATAGTATTCGCGCATTGAGGGAGGAAGAATGTTCTTACAGAAGTTCGACTTCTTGATGCCCTGTCCGCCAATGAGCATGGGCACCATCGAGTTGCCGTAGTCGCGGTTGATGTCGAGGGCCTGGGCCACCATAGCCAGGAACCAGCGGTGGAAATACTTCGGCCATTTCGAGTAGTTAGTGGGCAGGCGACGGGCAAAGTCCTCGATGTAATTGGCACGGCCGTCCCACTGGCCACAGCCTGCCAGGAATTCGTGTACGGGATTATAGTCCTCGACATGGGCCGACTCCAAATAGATGCGAATGTCGTTCATCCAGCTCTCGCCGCCCTCCTTCATCTGCTCCACGACGATCGACTTCAGCTGGCGGTCGGTCAGCGGCTGCCATGGTTTGAAGGTCAGGTCGTTGAGACGGTATTCGGTCAGTTGCTTCACCACATTATAGCGTAGTTGGTAGCGGCGGTGAAAGAAGTCCTCGATGAAGCGGATGATGCGCTCCTTCTCGTTCATCTGCGAGATCGTCCGCCCGTTGTAGGGTTTCTTGTACGTCTCGCGAAACACCTTGCGGATGACATCCAGCGAGAGCTGACGGAATCGCAGGTCCCAGTGAGTGCGCATGATGCAGGCCTCTTCCTCCAGACGTGCTTTCTGACAGTAGCCCGCCAATGCCACTAAGCATTGCTCGTCGCATTCGGGCTGATCGTCGAGCGCTTTCGACAGACAGGTGTAATATTCCATCTGTATGCGTTCGCGCTCGTCGTAGTCGGGATACCAGATAACGCGTCCGTCATCGTCGGCCTTTGTACCCTCGTAGGCCGTCAACACGCTGCCTTCGCCGCGTATCACTGGCAACGTCAGGGCCTTAGGGTTGTAGTAAAGCTGAGGGTCGTGGCTCATACGACAACCATGTGTCAGCGACTGTTCGCCCACCGTCATGTCGCACATGGCCAGATTCATATAAATGCGTGAGGCACACTCGTGCGATGCCTTCAAGAATGTCAGATACAGGTCTGTATCCAGCTGGCGACTACGTCCTGCAGGCTTCCAAGGTTTCTCATTACCTTGGTACTGACAGCGCACCACTACTTTCAGCGTCACCCCGCTCACACCTGCAAAGGCCAACAATGTATAAGGCAGCTGTGCCACACGGGCCTTTATCTCTGCCACTTGGCGCGCACCGTTGGGACAGGGGATGCTGAGCAGCGTCAGCTGGGTGAAGCTGGCAGGATGGTCGTAGCTCCGCCTACTGAATGTCGTCGAGAATACCAGATACGGCAGATCGTCTGCATCCTCTATATAGTAGCGCGGCACGCCCTGAGCCTCGGCCAGCCGTGACTGGAGGGCAACAGCCCCTACGCGTTTGGCGGCATCCTTCGTATCGTCCGAGCGCATCAGTTCCACGATGGCTTCGAGGTCTGTCGTTATGGGATCACCCAACTCCCCAGCCGTAGTCTTGGTTTTCGTTATCTTTGTCATCTTTGCCATGTGCTTCTGTCTAAATATGGATAGATGATGCAAAGATACGAATAAACAAATGAAAAGCCAAAGATAAATCCATCTTTTTCGCTTTTTTCTTGTCACCAGGCACCGCTTATCGTTCTAAAAGGGTGCTTGCAGGGGTGCGCAAGGCTTCCCGTCAGGTACGAGAGCGTGGCTAACAGGGGCGGAGACGGTATCTCGCAGCCTTGCGAGCCTGCACAAAATACCTTGCGGGCATATGCAAAACACTTTGTCTGCCTACGCAAAACATCAAAAGCGCATGCGCAAAATGGAGACTGCATTTCGACTTAGAGCGATTAAATTATAGCACATTTATAGCATAGTTTTCAAAAACCATGCTATATGATAACTATATGAATGACAATCGATTATTGACAGATATAGCACCTATAGCATAGTTTTCGCATTTTTAAATCTCTGTATAGATGAATTCCTGGCCGCGTCGCGTTTTCAGGAGACGGGGATTTTCACCCTCAGTCCATTGGTTCAGCTGCTTGCGGGCCGAGTAGTAGGTAAGGCCCGAAGTGCGGGCAAATGCGCCGACGGTGACATAGCCGTTATAGCGCTGCAGACAGTTCTGCAGAAAATCGTCCAATCGTTTCTTGTCAGCCAGGAGTTCCTGTGTGTTGGTATTGTCGACACGTCGGAATCCGCTGTTCCACCTTTCGAGCGCCTCATCCCAGCGCTTGCCTGGCTGATAGTCAACGCCGTTGAGGCGGATGTCACGGGGCTTGACCTCATCAGGGTCGGTGATCTCGCGGGTCAGGGCAAGCCGTGGGGCAAACGAGCCGATGGGCGTGTCGACACGATAGCCCATGGCCATCAGTTCACTGGCTGCCCGGAGGAACACGTCGAAGGCTCTGGACAGTTCGCCGTAACGCAGTCCATAGTTGCGGCTGCAGAAGTCCTCCACGCCACTCATTGTCATCTTGTCCCTCAAAGCAGGCTTGGCGTAAACAATGTTCTTCCCATCCCTGCCCTTGGCGGGTGTGGGGTGTACCTCAAAGGGCATTCCGTCTTTCTTCCTTGGCATATTGCGTACCTTATTTTATTGATGATGCAAAGATACGAACTTTTTTTTGTTTTTTATTCGAATAATCGAATTTTTACATTACCTTTGCAGTTATGAAACTGATTGCAACACTGCTGATGGTATGGATGGGACTGCATGGCGTGTGGTCACAACCATTGTGTACGGTGGTAAAGTATGACGAGGCTGATGGCGTGTCGTCAAGCCATATCACACAGTTGTTACAAGATGAGCAAGGCTTTATGTGGTTCGCTACCTGGAATGGCCTTTGTCGCTATGACGGCTATGAGTTCCAGACGTTCAAGCCCGCCGTTGGTGACGGTTGCCACATGACGACCGACCGCATCCGAAACATCGATCTGTTGCCTGACGGGCGGATTCTGTGTCGGGCAGATGACGACTATGCTATGTTCAGCCTTCATGACTATCGTTTTCGCGACCTGACCAGCGATGAACGGCAGAAGGTGACGGAATGGACCAGACAGTACAGACAAAGCCAGTCGATGCTGAATGGCAGGAGTATGTCGTGGACGGACGTCTACCAGACACAATGGACACTACATGGCGACGGACAGCTGACCTATCGGTTGAGGGACGGTTCTTTCGTTGCGACTAAAGCGCTCGGCCTTGCCGCTTCGCTCTGCGAAGAACCGTCCCTAGTCGACAACTCTTATCCGTTGCCCTTGTCGCCTGGTACGTTAAGTTTTGCCATGACTGACAGACAAGGGAACTTCTGGGTTCTGGACGATGGCAACATCTATAAGTTCTATACGGGTCTGCAACGTACCCACCGGCTGGCTATCGAACCTCGCGAGGAGGTGAAATGCCTGTTCGCTGATCAGCAAGGCCACTATTGGGTGGCGACGAAGGGCGACCAGGCTCTGCGCATATATAACAGCAGTGACGACAGACTGTTGGGGTATCTCGGCAGCGACGGACGCATCCATCAGAGCCATACCCGTTTTGGTGCAGCCGTCTATTGCATGTATCAGGCAAACGATGGCGCCCTCTGGCTGGGCACCAAGCCCGATGGCATCTTCCGACTCCGCCCATCTTCGACGGATGGTTTCAGGATAGACCATCTCACCAGCCTGCCCATGACGGATGTCTACCATATCGAAGAGGACAGGTATGGCCGTCTGTGGGTGGCTACATTGGATGGCGGCATCTGCTATACCGACAATCCGAATGCTGAAAAGCCCCATTTCGCTATTCCCAAGCAGTTTCCGAAAGATATCGGCCAGCGTGTGCGCTATCTGCATTTCACCAAAAATGACATCATGCTGGCAGCAACGGGCAATGGTCTGTGGGTGGCCCGATTGGAGCAGAATGCCGACAAGATGCAGTTCCGATTGCATCAGCGTGAGAGCAAGCGTGCCAGTAGTCTGAACTGTAGTGCCACGATGGATGTGACGGAGGATGCCCAGGGGCGTTTGTTCGTCAGCACTGAGAGCGGGGGCATCAACCAGATCATGTCCTCGGACTTACTGGCCGATACGCTTAGTTTCCGCCATTTCAACGACATCTTCCACGCACAAGGTAATGATATCGTGCAATCGCTGACCTTACTACAAGACAAGCGGCTGATGGCTGTAGGCAGTCATCAGGTGACACTGATAGACAGTACTTTCCACGGACGTGTGCTGGATGCCCGCTACTTCCAGGATGACTATCGTTTCAGCGAGGCATCGCCGCTGGCACTCAGTGGCAATCGCTGGCTGTTCGGACTGATGGACGGTGCCTTTATCACCACCATGGAACAGATGACTTCCAGCACGACAAGTCCACGGATAGTGCTGACCAGCGTCTCCGTGCAGGGTGGCAGCAGCAATTATGCCATAGAGATGGCCGATACCATCGTGCTTGCCCCTGACGAACGCAGTCTGACCGTGCGCTTTGCCGCCATCGACTATAGTGCCTCAGAGCGCATCAGCTATGCCTTCCGCCTATCGACCGATAAGCAATGGCACTATATTGGTCACGACCGTTCGGCCACCCTACTCGACCTAAAGCCAGACACTTACCTATTGGAGATTCGTTCGACGAATGCTGACAGCGAGTGGCTTGACAACATCCGCACGCTCACCATCATCGTTCGTCCGACCTTCTGGGAGGCCTGGTACGGACAGCTACTGATCATCTTCCTATGTGTGGCATTGTTGGCAGCTATCGTCTATACCTATTTATATATTAGGCGCATCAAACGACAGCACCTGCAGACATTAGAGGCCTATCTAACGCTATTCAACAAGCCGGAAGGAGAAGTTACCTCTAAAGAAACCGCCCCCATAGTGGCACCTACGGTAAAGGCCGAGGATGACGCCCTGCTGAAACGCGTCATGAAGTTTATCGAAGAAAACATCTCCGATGCAGACATCGGTGTGGGTGATTTGGCCGCCGCCGCTGCCGTCAGCCGCTCAGGGTTGCAGCGCAAACTGAAACAGACCATGGGCATCACGCCACAGGAGCTGTTGAGCGAGGCGCGTATCAAACGGGCCTGTCAGTTGTTGCAAGAAACAGACAAGCCAGTGTCAGAAATAGCCTATGCCTGTGGATTCAATGATCCCAAATATTTCAGCAAATGCTTCAAGCAAAGCACAGGAAAGACACCTTCAGAGTTTAAAAACATGCCATGACAGGTATGAAAAATGCGTCAGACCGCTGGTTTGACGCATTTTTCATCCGTCTTTGACGCAATTTTCACCCCTTTCCATCGGAATTATGTAGTACTTTTGCAACCAGAAAACGAAGAACTAATTGAAACAAATTGAAAATGAAAGCAAAATTACTTTTCCTGATGAGTCTCGTGATGCTGTTAGCATCGACGGGCAGTGCCAAGAAAGTGCATACCCTGGGTGACTCCACGATGGCTCCCTATGACGAATCGGCTACGGTGACCCGTGGCTGGGGTATGTATTTCGGAAACTTCCTGACCAACGGCTGGACCAGTATCAACTATGCCAAAGGCGGACGTGACTCCCGTGGCGGTTACAACGAACTATGGCAGACGGCCAAGAAGAATGTGGAGGCAGGCGACTATGTCATCATCCAGTTCGCCCATAACGATGAGAAAATCAGTGGTATGGACCGCGATGAAGTCTATAATTATTATATAAGTAAAGGCATGACCACTGAGGCCAGTGCCCTTGACACCAGAGGCACGACACCTTCCACCACCTATAAGACATGGTTAGGTAAGATTGTCGATGAGGTCTTGGCCAAGGGAGCTCATCCCGTACTTGTTGGAGCTGCCTGCCGTAGTTATTTCTCTGGCGGCAAGATCCGTCGCAACGGGCGTCATGACTTGGGCGATTCATTCTCGATACTCACTGAGAACGGCATCTTAGAAAAGCAGAGCGTGCCTGCCGATGACCACCTGATGGACTACACCTATCACATGGAACAGCTGGCCAAGGAAAAGAACGTTCCTTTTGTCAATCTGACAGAGGCGACTGCAGAACTCTATGAAAGCTATGGCGATACCAAATGCCATGAACAGTTGTTCGATGGACAAGGCTCCACCCATTTCAACACAACCGGGGCGCTGCTTGTGGCCCGTCTCTGTGCACAACTCATGAAGGAGCAGGGTATTCTAAGCGACAATATCGTCGTACCTGTAGATCTCTCTGTATCGCCCACGACAGCCGATATGGGCGAGGCGTATAAAGGACAGACGCTTACCAAGGAACTCACCATCAATGGTTTCGGTCTTTCACCAGCCGAAGGAACCATCACGATATCAGCGACAGAAGGCGTGGAAGTCTCTGTCGATAAGAACAACTGGGCATCTACAGCTCAGATTGACTATAAAAACGGTACGCTCGTACAGAACATCTACGCACGTATCGTTCTGACCGCCGCCGGTGAATTCAACGGCAAAGTAACCGTCTCGTCAGGCGACAAGAACATTGAGATTCCCATCAAGGCCAAGGCCATAGAATTAGGGGCCGGTGCACCGTTCCGTGCGTTCTGGCCGCTGACAGCGGATGACAAGTGCAATGCAGAAGGCAGTGTGACTATACTCGATGAACAATGGAGCGGTATGGTGGTCAAGAACTACGCTGCCCTGAAGGCTGACGGAACGACCTGGCCCGAGGGCGCGACAGACGATGCCAATCGCAAGACCCAACGTAATGTGATTATCGGTGAACAATGGACGAAGGCTGAGGATGACGATCCTAGCCGCTATATCAGCTTCGGCGTGCAGGCACCAGAAGGCCAGACACTGAAGGTCAATAACATTTCCATGTATGTCGGCGGTGCCGGAGGCAGTGGTATGATGTGCCATATCTACTACAGCACCGATGACTTCCAAACTAGAAGCACCATTTTTGCCCCGACCTCAATGGCAGGAAACACGATGTACGAAGTAAATGCGCAACCGGTCATCACCCTTGAAAGCGGACAAAAGCTCGAAGTACGTATCTATCCTTGGTACAACAGCGATGCCACAGGTAAGACGATTTGTCTGGCCGATGTCTGTATCAGCGGTATAACCGATGGAGGTGCAGTTCTTGAGAATGAGCCTGCCACGGTGAACTTCCCCTTCCACGAAGGAAAGGAAGGTCAGACCGCAGTTTTCGGACCCGACGAGAAAATGGGCGCCTATTTCAAGACCAGCTACGTGGAACTCGGCTCGTCGCTTGCCTATAAGGGCACTGGCTCAGTGGGCCAGCAGACCCTGGTACAGCCTGCCCAGCAGGATGGCTCAGCCAATGAAGGCAACGCTGTCAACTTCTACTTCATCCCCAAGAAAGGCATGATATTCACACCGACTAAGATAGCCTTCAATATGACCCGCTACGGCACAGACGGCGGTAAGGTGGACGCTTCATGGATTGCCTCCGATGGCAGTGTCACTGCCATTGCCTCGGGGCTGATACCCAACCGGAATAACAAGACACCCAATGTGACCGAGGTCAGCCAGGCTGTCAATGGTGCCAATGGCAGCGACGGTCTGTGCGGGCTGCGTCTGAATCTCTATAGCCTCGGCAACACCAAACAGGTGGGCTTCGGTGACATTGTCATCGAGGGAACCCTGCTGGGATCACCGCAAGACACCCGTCAATGCCGCCTCACCGTTTCCCTCGATGACGAGAAGGCCGGTACACTGACAATTACCCCTAATGCCAGCGTCTTCGACGAGGGTGATGAGGTCACACTCTCTATTGCCGAGAATTTCGGCTACCACTTCGCAGCCTGGACAGACGCTGACGGCCAAGAGGTTACGACAGCCAATCCCTATACCTTCCAGATTACCGATGACACAAACTTAGTGGCCACCTTCAACAAGGTGAATACCTACGCCCTGAACCTGACACTGACGGAGGGGGCACAGAGCAATCTGGTGGAGATTGTTCCTGCCGGCACCACTATCGACGGCAAGCGCATGTACGAAGAGGGGGAAATAGTGAAACTGACCGCCTCGAACAACAAGATCATGACCTTCACGGGTTGGGAGGACAACTCGACAGACATGGAACGCATCATCACCATGAATGCTAATCAGAACCTGACAGCCAACTTCTCGGCTGTTGACTACATTGTGGGCTGGGACCTCTACTACGACCAACCGGGCTCTAACCGTCCTGCCGACTACAAGGCCGACTCAGAGAATGCCGGCATGCTCTCGCTGCGCAAGGCCGACGGAACGACACAGGGTTGGCTGACCCGCGGCATCAGCAACGGCTTCGAGAACGGCCGTCCTGGTGCCCGCATCTGGAAACTGCGTTCCGAGGGTTGGTATTTCGAAATCAGCTTCTCGTCGAAAGGCTATACTAATCTGGTGCTGTCGAACGGCATGGGCGTCAGCTACAATACCTATAAGAATTTCAATGTGGAATACTCTGTTGACGGTACCAACTTCACCAAGTTCGGCGAGTTTGCCGGTGACACGGAACTAAAGAGCGGTTGGACTGACGGTGAGTTCAAGCTGCCTGCAGAGGCTAATGAACAGGAGCGCGTATGGATTCGATGGATGGGTGTCAAGGAGAGTGGACTTGTAGGCAACGATACCGACTACGACGGACTCTGCATCGGCAACATCTTCGTAACGGCCGATGCCGGCTCGCTGGCTGATGAACAGGCTACGCTGACGGCTTCGAATCCTGCTGACGGTGCCACTGGCGTATCGCGTAACGGCAGCATCATCCTTAACTTCGACAAGAAGATCAAGGCCGGTACAGGTGAGGCTACCTTAAACGGTGAGCAACTGGTGCCAATCATCAGTGGCAAGAGCGCCATCTTCAAGTACAGCGGTCTGAAATATGGCACCAGCTATACCTTCCAGATGCCCAAGGGCGTGCTGACATCGCGCAGCGGCAATGCCGTCGCCGCAGCCACCATCAACTTCACCACCATGGAACGCCAACAGCCAGAGGCCCGTCTCTACGACGCTGTTGTTGCTGCTGACGGCAGTGGTGACTACAGGACCCTGCAGGAAGCCGTTGACGCTGCTCCTGCCAACCGTGCCACCCCATGGCTCATCTTCGTCAAGAATGGACGTTATAAGGAGCATGTTGACATTCCTGCCACGAAACCATACCTGCACATCATCGGTCAGAACCGCGACAAGGCAATTATCCTTAACGACCGCCTGTCTGGTGGTGAAAACGCCTACAACGTTGATCCAGGTGCAACAGTCACTGTTAAGGCCAAAAACGTGTTCTTCGAGAACATTACGCTGGAAAACGAGTACGGTCACGAAAAGCAGGCCGGTCCACAGGCTCTGGCTCTCAATACGCAGGGTGACCGCATCGCCCTGAACAACGTGGCCCTGCTCAGCTATCAGGACACGTGGATTACCACCTCTACCTCAAACAACCGCCACTACATCAAGAACTCATTGATTGAGGGTGCCGTTGACTTCATCTACAACTCAGGCAACGTCTACCTCGATGGCGACACGCTCGAAATCAACCGTCCGTCGGGTGGTTACATCGTGGCTCCCAGCCATGCTGCCGACGTGAAGTGGGGCTATGTCTTCATGAACAATATCATCCGCCCCCACAAGGGAGTCAACGTCACCGATGTCTGGCTGGGCCGTCCCTGGCACAACTCACCGAAGACCGTATTCATCAATACCCAAACTTTCGTCAACATCCCTGCTAAGGGATGGTATGAGCACATGGGCGGACTGCCCGCTCTCTGGGCCGACTACAACACCGTCGATGCCAATGGCAATCCCATAGACCTCTCACAGCGTGAAGACACCTACTGGATAGAGGTAAATGGTGAAAAGGTATATGGCAAGGCCAAGAACTTCCTCACCGACGAGGAGGCTGCCCAATATACCATCAAGAATGTGATGGGTGGCAACGACAACTGGCAGCCCGACCTGATGTGTGAGGCTTGCGATGCGCCTGTCGTCAAGGGCGAGGGCACTCTGCTCACATGGCAGGCTGTACCATACGCTATCTGCTATGTGGTTACCAAGAATGGCGAGGTGGCAGGATTCACGACCGAGACCAGTTTCGACGGCTACACAACTGACGACACCTGGCAGGTGCAGGCTGTCAACGAATATGGTGGACTGAGTGTTTACGGCACTGCCAATAACACTACCGACATCAAACATCATACTTCAGACATCTTACATCAGACATCTGCCTACAACCTCGCTGGTCAGCGTGTTGACGCTAACTACAAGGGCGTAGTGATTGTGAACGGTCAGAAGAAGATCCAGAAGTAATCTGATGTTCCTACTCCTCCAAAAGGAGTAAACCATACAAAATCAGCCGAAAGTCTTGGTACTTTCGGCTTTTTTTTATACCTTTGTGCCCTGAAAACGAACTCTATAAACTAATCACAAATGAACAAAAGACATTGGTGCGCCTTCCTGATTCTGGCAACGACAGCCTTGCACGCAGTTGCACAGAATATCGACTTCAACATGACGAATCGTCAGGATGCTGAGGTGAATGAACCAGACTACATCGGATGGGCCGTCAATCAAGGGGCCAGCGAATCCAAGACACTCGAAAATGGGTTGACCATTACCGTAGCAGCTGCTGGCAAAGCAAATACGCTCAGGGCACAATGGCACAAGAACACCTGTGCGGCAGGGAGAAACGGCCAGACCGGTCTCCGGCTGCTCGGCGATGGTGTGGCTGCCTTCATGGCTGATGCCAGTAATAACACCCCCAACCTGACCGATACCCCTACCGGTATTTCTGTCAAGCTGAAAGGTCTCAAGCCCGGTCTGCATTCCCTGGCTGCCTACCATGTGTATAAAGATCCCAAGTCGGGCGAAATGCCCACGATTAAAGTGGATGTGATGCGTGACCAGGAGACGGTGGCCGCCCAGACAGGCATGGCCTACGCCAATGTAAAAGCGACGGCCTCCGACCTGAAAATGAGCGATGCGGCTTTCTCATACATAGAGTTTGAAGTGTTAGAAACAACCCAGACCATCACCGTCACTTATACCACAGAAGTAGAAACTGGCAAGAAATACCAGACTACAAACGTGATGCTCAATGGTCTGCTGATCGACCGCTCGCCACTCACCGCGATGGACCCGAAGCCTGGCCATCGTGACTATCACTTAGATGCCGATGATGGCAGCTATACCTTGCAATGGACACCTGCCGCAGTGGCTGTGAAGCACAAGCTGGTAGTGGGCACAGAACAGGAGGCTGTCAGTCGGTCGACTGATTATATCTATGAGGGAACCAATCCTGCATACACCATCACAGGGCTGAGTTCATCACGCTATTATTTCTGGCGTGTAGACGAGGTGGATGCCGACGGCAGGATTCACAAGGGCCAGGTTTGGTCGTTCCGTCCCCGGCAGTTAGCGTTTCCCGGTGCAGAGGGGTATGGCCGCTTCGCTACCGGCGGACGAGGGGGCAAGGTGTACCACGTGACGACGCTCAGCGGGGGCAAGGAACCCGGCAGTCTGCTCTACGGCCTGACGGAGATGAACGAGCCGCGCTATATCGTATTCGACGTGAGCGGTGTGATTGAACTCGATTTCGATTCACACTTCGTCAAACCTTACGCCTATATCGCCGGACAGACGGCACCAGGCAAAGGCATCTGCATCAAGGCTTCGAACATCAACATCGGCTCTGACGTGATTTGCCGGCATATCCGTTTCAAACGCGGTTTGGGCGTCTACGGCGAGAATACGGGCAATGCAATGGGCATGAGTGGTGCCGACCACGCCATCGTAGACCATTGCACCGCTGCCTGGGGTACCGACGAGACGGTAAGCGGTCGCGGAGCATTGAACATCACATTCCAGTATAATATCATCTCTGAGGCACTGGGCATTACAGGCCATAAGAACTATGCCGACGGCACCAACCACGGCTATGCTGCCACCATCGACGGACGCATCGGTTCGTGGCACCACAATCTGCTGGTAAACTGCGAAGGCCGCAACTGGAGCATGGGTGGCGGCATGGATGGCAACAACCGCCCCATCGGTGGCCTCGACCTGTTTAACAATGTGGTCTACAACTGGCATAACCGAACCACAGACGGTAACTGTCATGCTGTCAATTTTGTCAATAATTATTACAAAATGGGTGCCGACACGCGTAAGACCATCCTCTTTACCCAGGACTTTGAGGATGCCATCGCCCCCGACGGTATCGACCAAGCATATATCAAGGGAAATATCCGTGAAAACAAGAGCCACTCGCTGACGCAGGATGCACTCAACGACACCTATAATGCGACAGGTAATATTCCTACTACCTATCAATACCGCGTGAATGAGCCCCTGTTCGAGAGCTACGCTACTATCCACACGGCCAAGGACGCCATGAAGATCGTGACTAGCGATGCAGGTGCTACCATGCCCATGCGTGACGAGCACCATATTCGCAATATCCGCGAAACACTCGACGGCACGCACACCTACGTCGGTTCAAAGTCAAAGATTAAGGGCGAGATCGACACAGAGACTGATATTACCGAGCATGCCGACGGCAAAGGCTGGGAAGTGTATCCTGAGGAGGCCCGACCGGAGAATTGGGATACAGATCAGGACGGCATGCCCGACTGGTATGAGGCTCTCATCCATAGTGATGCGCATACCGCCAACCAGAACGATGATCCTGATAGCGACGGATGGACACTGTTGGAGGACTATCTGGAGCTGATGGCCCATCCTTATGTGGTCGTCGAGCCCAATGGTATGGCAACGCTCGACCTGAAGCCTTATTTCGCAGGTTTCTATGGACAGAACAAGAAAGCTGTGACGCCAAGCTATCGTTTGCCCGACGAGACCAATGGCGGTTTCAGTGCCAGCATAGAGGGTTCTGCATTAAAGATCCATTCCAGTTCCGGTGCCCAAGGCATTGGAAGGGTGAATGTCACGGTCGATGATGGCGAGACTACCTTCACGCAGCCTTTTGGCATTATCATTTCAGGCGAATGGACAGCCATCCAGAAGCCAACCGTCGACTTCAATCAGATAGAAGCCGTCAAGCGTGAGTTCTTTACATCCGACGGTCGTCAGGTCAGTACGCTCAAATCGCATGGGGTTTATGTCATGAAAGTGACCGACAAGCAGGGCACTGTCCACACAGCAAAGATTATCGCCAGATAAAGAATCAAATCGAAATAAATAAAAACAAATGAAGAAAGTATTACTTATGATGGTCCTCCTCGGAGGAATGCTGTCAGGCGTCAAGGCACAGCGTGCGTCTGACTTGAAATGGTCTGAGATCTGTGCCGGTAAGATGGGTGCCGACTGGTATGGCAGCGACGAAGCCCAGACGATTGCCGACAAGGTACTGGCAGCCCAGAAGAATTCGGGCGGCTGGATGAAGAATATCGAGTTCCACAAAGCCAACGATCCGGGAGGAAAGACAGAGCACTCCTGCCTCGACAACACGGCCACCACGCAAGAGATGCGCTTCCTGGCCAAGGTCTGGCAGAAAACCGGCATCGGGAAATACAAGGACTCGTTTACGAAAGCCCTGAACATGATCTTCAACGCCGAAAAAGGCTGTGGCGGCTGGTCGCAATACTGGCCTCTTGACAATAATGGCGGTTATAGAGACTACATCACCTTCAACGATGACCTGATGACCAATGTGATGCGGCTGCTGCAGGAGATTGCCGCGGGCAAGGGCGACTTTGCCAACATGGCCGATGATGCCGCAAGAAAGCACTGTTCAGAGGCCGTAAAGCGGGCCATCGACGTGATTATCAAATGTCAGGTGGATGACAATGGCGTAAAGGCCGCCTGGTGTGCCCAGCACGACACCATCAAGTTCCAGCCCGCCGTAGGCCGTCCTCACGAACTGCCCTCCATCAGCGGCAGCGAGTCGGCCAGTCTGCTGTCGTATCTGATGACCATCGAGAATCCCTCTGAAGAGCTGCAGCAGGCCATCCATTCAGCCGTAGCCTGGCTCGACGCCCATAAGATAGAGGGTAAGGCGGTGGAGGACTTTACGAATGCCAACGGCGAGAGTGACCGTCGTGTGATCGACAAGGCGGGCAGTGCCGTCTGGGGACGCTTTATCCAACTGGGTGGTGAAACGGGTCGCAAGACCTACGAGTCGTTCTTCAACATGCTGAAATCGCGCGGCAAGTCGCGTTCCTACACCACTGGCGGCAAGACCTACACTTATACGGAATATGAGATTGCCAGCAAATCGTATAATCCCGAGAAGGAGTACCAGCCCATCTTTGCTATCTACGACGATAATCTGCAACACCTGTATTACCGTTTCCTCTATAGCTACGAGGATGCTGAGGACAGTATCGACTGGAAGGGTTGTCCGATCGTGACCTCGCTCAACGCCAAGCGTCGTGTGAACTATCAGTTCATGGGCAGCTGGCCGCTGAATGTCATCAAGAATGAATACCCCGTCTGGAAAAAGCGCATCGAATCGCAGAACGCCTCACAGGGCTACAAGACCTACACGCTATCGGGTGAGACCAATACCAGCGGCTCCTCGTCGGAATACGTTTTCAGCGGAGGGATTAAGGTGACCAACGGCAACAGCAAGGGTTATGCCAACGGCAAGTCGAACACCGTGAAATACTCCGCCAACGTCAGCTATACCGTGCAGTTGCCGGCGGGCATGAAGATCGACAAGGTGGAGTTCTACGGCTACGACAATTACGACGCCGATGCCTATATCAGTCATTTCAACGGTACGGATTTCGGCGCCACCGACTACATGTTTCCAGCTAAGGACGGTGACAATATGACCTATGTCACTCATACCTTTGAGGCAGCCACACCCATCGAAGATAATTTCAGTTTCAAGTTGGGCTCGAAGCAATGTTGCCTCATCATCACCCTCTACGAGAAAGACGGTTCATCGGCTATCACGCTTCCTCTCGCCTCCAACGATGCCGAGACCCTCCTCTACAACCTGCAGGGCATGCGTATAGACAACCCCACCAAGGGCATTTACATCCAGAACAAGAAGAAAGTCCTCATTCGATAGGTATCACTGTGCAGTCCACGTCCTCCTTGTTGGTGGAGTAGCCTACATAGATTTTGCCATTATGGACCATGGCCTTGGGATAACTGTAGCCGAGTGTCTTGTATTTCCCTTCATATCGTCGCTGGGGCAGGTCTGTACTGTCACCGCTGCGCAGAAGCAGCGCTTTGTTGAATGTTTGGCCGTCAGGGCTTGTCAGCAATACCAACGGCCAGCGGTTCTTGCCATTGACCGGACAGCACACCATGTACGAGGTTCCATCTGGCAGATTGCCAGCGCACTGCTTCGTACGGGCATCGGGGATGTTTGTCAGAGCGGGCTTCGACCATGTCTTGCCTCCATCTTTGCTGACAGAAGCCAACTTCCTGAACGAACTGCTCTGATCGCGGAAGAGCATCACGAGGGTCCCGTCTGCCTGCACATACTGGCTGGGTTCCAGTTCTCTTGACTGTTTGCCTATGTCCTCACTCTCAAAGACAGCCTTTTTCCAACCGACATGACCTGTAACATCGTCGGTGTAGACTGGACTGACATGCAGACCCGGCATAAAGTGCGCTGCTCCGATAATGCGTCCCTCGGGCAGTCTGTATGGATCTTGTTCAAGCACGCCCGCCATGGGTTCCCCGTTGGCCATCATGACCGGATGAAGCTGACTCCAGTGTTTTCCATCGGTGGTGGTGATATAATAGGTGCGGCCTCCTCGTAGTTCCAAACTATTCTCCCAAATGTCGATGAATGCCGTAAGGGTGTCACCACTTACCAACCAACCGCCTGAAGTCGTATAGTATTGATCAGTAGCCGCAACCAGAGTCTTTGGTCTGCTCCACGTTATGCCTTCGTCGAAGCTCGTACTGTAAACCACCTTCGTGTCGTCGCTGTCCTCATCTTTCAACGAACTCTGCCACATGCAGTATAGCCTATTCTTGAATGAAGTCATCACCACGCCGTTGGCATAGTGGTTGCCTTTCTCTTTAGCAGAGAAAATATGGACGGTCTTGACATGCTCACTTTTAGGGAGTCCGAGGCTGTTAGCATCTGTGGTGTCGATAATGCCGTCAGCAATACGTGGCAAATCTTCGGCCAGTACTCCCAAAACGCACATCACCATTGCGGTTATTGTACACGCTCTTTTAACCATAACATCTGGGCATAATTAGTCTCCGTTGTGGTCCAATGCTCATTCACTGGCGTAATCAGGCTCTCCTTAGGAGCTGTAATCAGATTCCAAACGATGTAACTGGTCGTCGGTGGGCAGACATTATCATTGTATCCCCAAGTCAGATAGACAGGACAGACGATACGACGGGCAAAATTCACTACATCATAGTAGGTCAACGTCTTGACCTTCTCTGGCGTCAGCATATTCTTCATGCGGTTAAAATGAGGATAACCGCCTGCACGATGATCCAGATAGCCCGCCATATCCGAGAGTGCCGGATGATTGGCCACACAAGCCGTTACACGAGAGTCGAGACCGGCAGTGATGAGTGAGAGGGCACCGCCCTGGCTGCCGCCCTGAACGAATACATTCCTACCATCCCAATCAGGAAGGGATGTTAGATAGTCAATAGCCCGGACACAGGCCACATAGACATGTTTCATATAATAGTTGTCCCTATCGTCGAGACCATTCGTCAGGTATCCGTTCTCATAGTCAAAAGCGGCAGTAATCTCCTTGAACTGCTCATCGGTCATCTCCGGATTCAGACCGTGAATCTCCATCTCCAGACGGATAAAGCCATTTTTGGCATAATATATATTCCGCATCGGTTCCTTGATAGTCTTGATGCCCGCTCCCGGCGGACAGAGTACCACGGGGTATTTCCCGGCCTTCTTAGGCTTCGACAGGTAGCCATAGACAGCGTGCCGGCGGTCGGTCTTGAGTTTCAGCAGATACATATCTGTCTCGTCGGTGCAATAATGCTCTACCTTCTTACAACTCACCACCAGGTCGTCGTTCTTGGCAGCCAGACGAGCCTCCTCAAGGTTCACCTTCCAGAAAGTGTCGAAGTCCTGAGGATTGCCAGTATAGGGTTTCAACAGCTCCGGCGAGAACCCCACCTTCACATGGTGCTGATACTTGCCCCCGATATTCAGTCGGAGATCGAGGAATCCCGGACTTTTCATCGTCCCCATATCAATGATGGCGCGACCGTTTTTCAGCTTCACCTTGCCGGAAGCGACGGCAGGCATCATGTCGGGTCCGATCTCATAGCTCACTTCCGCGTCCTGCGGCATGCCATACAGGAAGAATGCCACTTCCACCTTCGCCTTCTCCCCCACTTTATACAACCAGTCGGCATGATCGGGAACCGTCATCCACAGATAGTCGGAGCGATAGGGGTAGTTCTCTGCTGTAGCCATCATAGCGGCACAACACAGCATCATCATCAACAGTAGTTTCTTCATCTTATTCATTGTTTTATCGTCCTAAAAACTTCGTGTCTAAATAAGCCTGGAAGGCGTCTTTATAGAGGTCGCCGATGGGCAAATAGGTATCGGCATCCATAATGACGCGGTTCTTGTTGACCTCCTGGATCTTATCGAGATTGATGATGTAAGAGCGATGGATGCGCATGAATGATGCCGGCAACCGCTCTTCGATCTTCTTCATCGAGAGCAGCGTAATGATGGGCTTGGCCTCGCCCTCGATCCATACCTTCAGATATTCGCTCATGCCCTCAACGTAACGGATGTCGGGGATATTCACCTTCACAATGCGGTAGTCGGTCTTGAGGAAGAGGGTATCATCAGATTCGCTGACCACTGGCTGATCGACTGACGACGTGCTTCCCAATCGTTCACGGAGCCGATTGGCGGCCCTTTGGAAATCCTGCAGGCCGAAGGGCTTCAGCAGATAGTCGACGGCATTCACACGGAAGCCCTCAACGGCATACTCCGAATAGGCTGTGGTGAACACGACCAATGGCGGCACGGCGAGCGACTTCACGAAATCCATGCCATTCAGGTCGGGCATGTTGATATCGCAGAAGATGGCATCTACCGTGTCGTTCTCCAAGAACTGACGGGCCTCCAAGGCACTTTGACACTGGGCAGCGAGCTCCAGAAACGGCACTTTACTGATATAGCCGACGAGCTGCTGCAGAGCCAGCGGCTCATCATCGATGGCAAGACAACGTATCATGACAGTGGGATGTTTAGTTCGACAGAATAGACGTCGGCGACGTCGTGGATGCTGAGCGTGTAATCCTTGCCGTAGAGCAGATTCAGACGCTTGCGCACATTGGCGAGTCCTACCCCGCCCTTCTCTTCATTTGGCACGCCGGCTTTCGAGTTGCGGCACTCAAAGTGCAGTTCATCGCCCTCCACCGAAACCTTCACTTCGACAAACGACGCATGCTGGTAGCTCACGCCATGCTTAAAGGCGTTCTCGATAAATGTGATGAGCATCAGCGGCGGTATCTGGCGGTCGGGCACATCCACCGGCAGGCTGACATCGATACGGACCTTGTCGGTATAACGCAGCTGCATGAGTGCGATATAGTGGCGGATGAATTCAAGTTCGCGCGACAGCGGCACACCCTGTTTGTTGCCCTCGTAGAGCACAAAGCGCATCATCTTCGACAGTTCCAGAATGGTGTCCTTTGCCTTCTCCGGGTCGATATCCACGAGCGCATGGATGTTGTTGAGCGTGTTCATAAAGAAGTGTGGACTGATCTGATAGCGCAGATATTCCAGCTGCTGCTCGAGATTCTGCCGTTCCAGCTCAGCCAGTCGCTTGCGGTCGTCGCGGCTGCGGAAATAACTCTTGATGCCGAGGTTTGCACCAAGCATGAGGATCAGCACCAAGACAGCCATGATGTCGCGCTCACCCACGATAGGTGGCGGACCATCGTGCCGGAACTCATGTTGCCGCATGGGTCCATCGTGAGCCTGCGGAGGCTGCGGTGCATCCATACGGTCCCAAGGCTCCGGCGCATCCGGCCTTTCCATCCGATGATCGGGCGCTTCAGGCCGTTCCATCTGATGAGGTGGCGGGCCTTGGTGGAATCTGTTGCCATCCGGCCGATGACTGCATTGATAAGCGGTGAAAGCCACCAACAAGGCACCCACCATAGCAAAGTAGACCATGCGCTTACGCTGATGTACCAGCAACGGGGCGAGGAAGAAATTATGTACGAGGAACAGCAAGAGATAAACAGCGAACTTACGCCACACGACGAACACCTCCGCCCAGTCGAGCGCAAGGTTGGTATCGCTCATCGTGCGCACATAAAAGCTCAGAAGCGGGGCTGCGAAGAGCAAGCCCCACACTGCCAAGTAAATCAGGTTCTCCTGCTTTGACTGCTTCATCCAGATTATTCTAGTCATATATAATAACGCAAGAATCAGGAAAATATTGTTTCAGCGCCAGCCACCACCACCAGGACCGCCGCCACCAGGACCGAAACCGCCACCACCAGAGTAAGACGAGAGACTGACGCTGCTACCACCGCTGACAGTGGGATTGACATTGCCTGCACCGTCGAAGATGCTGGTGCCGCCGCTGACGGTAACGCCGCTCTTCAGAGTGGGTTGTGAGCCGCCGCTGACCACGAGGGAATTGCTGCCGCTGGCTGGTGTCTTAAAGGCAAAGGTCTCGCTGCCGACGGTGATGGCATACCAGGTATTCTTGCTCCACGACGAAGTCTGATAGCACGACTGCGAGAGTTGAGCACCACTCTCCAGTCCGCCGATGGCGATGATGGTGCCGCCCGTGACATAGAGTTTCTTCTGCTGCTCGCTGTTGGCATCGATGGCCACCTCAGGCGATGAAGCACCGATGGCATATACCAGTCCGCCTTTGATATACACGTTACCGTTGGCATCCATACCGTCGTTGCCCGTGGAGCGTGCATAGACATAGCCGCCGCTGATGGTCAGGTCGCCCGAGCCGTTGGTATCTGTATTGTACGAAGCATTGATGGCATCGTCGCTGGCATTGACGGTCACCTGGCCGCCCGTGATATTGATCGAGGTCTTGCTCTCAATGCCTTCGCCGCCTGCACCGGTCGTGGTGACGCTGATGATGGCATTGTCGCTGATCGTGATAACGCCATCGACCTTGATGCCCTTGGGGGATGACTTGTAGTCGCTGTCGTAGCGATCCAGCTGCTGCGACGAAGAGACGGTGGAGAGCGCTCCGCTCGATGAGGCGACAACGGCATTTCCTGAAGTCTTGATAATCATGGTGCCACCCGTGGCGGTAAAGTTACCATCGGCATTGACACCCTTGCCACCAGCACCTGTGCTGGTCAGGTTCATCGTGCCGCCGCTGATGGTGATATTCCCATCGGCTCCAAGACAGGCCGATGCCTTTGTCTTCAGTTTGGTGCTGTCCCACAGACCGCCGCCAGACGTCTTCACGGTAATGTCACCGCCGCTAATCTGCATGTCGCCCTCACACTTAATACCTTTGGCAGCATCGGCCGTGACAGCGATGTTGATGGTACCGCCGCTGATATAGATGTTACCACTGTCCTCATCCTCATGGTCGGTCGTTTCACCAGTGTTGGTATCGCCATCCAAGTCGCACTGGATGCCGTCGTCGGCTGTGCCGCTGATACTCACGCTACCGCTCTCCATCAGGAAGAACTGCCCGCAGTTGATGCCGTCGCCGGCGGCAGAGGTCACGTTGATAGTTGCGTTCTTCAGCGTGATATACTCGCCGGTCTTGATACCGTGCTTGGTATTGCCGACGACATTGAGTGTACCCTTTTGGGCAAACTCGGCGTGGCCCTTGATATAGAGACAGCCCTTTTGCGAACCGCCAACGGCATCGATAAGGGTATTGACGGTGCCGGTCACCACTTTCACCTTGATGCGCTTGCCGTTTTGGATATGCACGGCAGCCCCGCTATATATAGGTGTCGTGTTGGTCAGCGTCAGACCGTTCAGTTCTATCGTAGCCTTGTAGGAGCCCGACATGTAGAACTCGCCGTCGGTAGAGGAACCGCTGAGCGTATAGGTAATCTCTTCGGCCAAATCACTGCTTTGGGCTATCGACACATGGGCGCCATCGACAACAGGCGTCACATATTGGGCCACATTGCCAGCCACTTTCACGCTGGCTGAGGTGCCATTATAACTGACGGCGATAGCACCGTCGGTGACCTCGCTCTCATCGACGGTCATTGCATCGATATCGGCGAGGGTAAAGGTCTTACCCATAATGGTGAGCGAGGAGCCATCGGTAAAGTTCATCTCGCCCGTCTGAGTAGCAGGAAACTGGTAGGTGACGCTGCCCACCTTGACATTCAACGTCTGAGCCCGGCCGACAATCGTCAGCAGAAGGGCTATCGTCAGGAATAAAGTTTTCTTCATGTTCATTTCACTACCATTTTATAGGTTCTGCTTTTGGTTTTCACGATATACACGCCCTTGTGCATTTGAGCCTTGTTCACCTTGTGAACCTGGAGATCATAGATCTCGGCCGCCTCATCCAAAGTGGCACTGGTGATTTCCTCAATGCCCGTGGCCGTCTCGTCAGAGGTTGAGAAATACATCTTGCTTAAGTTCGAGAGAGTAAACTGCTGCGAACCGGCAGTCAGCGTGGTTCCGCTGATGGTCAGCGTCAGCGATTCTACGGCCACCGAAGCCTTTGCCCCGTCGGTCGTCTCAAAGGTCAGGAAGGAATAATTATCGGCCTGCGCCGTCATTGTTCCGACCATTGCCATGAATAACAATAAAATCTTCTTCATAATCGTGTAGTAGTTTGAAATTTTACTTTTCATGCTGCAAAAGTAATAAAAATACGGGCATCCGATAAATATATTCAACGAACGCCCGTATTTGTTCAGCGAAAAAGCTGCTTAGTAGTCGTAGAGCTGGATGTGGAGCAGTTTCCACTCCCCTACTTCGATGCGGGCGTGGCGGCCCTGATGCGTCTGGTCGCCGTTCTGGCGGCGGAGGTAGTGCATCGTGCCGTCGTCGGCTATGGTGACTTCATCGACGGAAAGCAGACCGAGACGTTTGCCTTTGAAGCGTCTGGGAGCCTGCTGCCCTGCGGCTTTGCCTGCCTCAGCCGACTGGTCAGCAGCCGATTGCCCGACAAGGAAACCGTCCTCACCCAATTGTTTCTGACTGGATTGTTGTTTCTCCGTAGAGGTCATGAATTCGACGACCACACCGCTGCCCGCCAACAGATAGTCGTATTTGCCAAGGCGAATGAGCATGGCTCCGCCCTCGGGCCATGTGGTGCCATCATTGGCGCGGGGATCCCAAGGGAGCGTGAAGTAATGACGGCAGGTCACCACCACCCCGTCATCGTCGATGATACGCTCACGGTCTGTCTGGTCGAAGAGGAGGCCGTATGAGGTGATGGAAGATGGATGATGGATGATGGAATAGACCTGACGCAGCAAGTGATAGGCATTGGTCACCGAGGCAGCCTCGGCAGGCGTGGCCTGGTCGATAGCAAAGGGTGAGAAGCCTAGAGCCTGATGCTCGCCGAAGGCATAGAGGGCGCGCACGCCGCTGTTCTCGCAGCAACGGCTCTCGGGGATGAAGAGGCGGTTCTTGATCTTGCCACCATTCTGCGGGCGGAGGGGCATGGCATACTGGGCGCACCACGATTTGAAACCCGTGTCGTAGATGTCGGGAGCCAGCAGGTCGATGCTCGGCGCACCCTCGTGCCAGAAGTCGACGAGGTGGGCCAACGGACCTGCCGACGGATACTCGCCGGGACGGCGCCCACGGCTGTTCATCGCTGCATTCACATAGAGCGGCATGTCATGTATCCCGCGGGCTGCCTTGGCCAGATGCTCCACGTAGCGGGCATAGTGCAGAGCCATGAACTTCTCATCGGCATACACATCCGAGCCATAGCGCTCAGCCCATTGCGACTGCCGGTAGACCTTCTCCGCCAGCGGCGAGTGGTCGCGTGCCGACTCCAGCATACCTATCTCGTTCTCTATCTGCATCATGACGACCACCTCGCGCTGCGGGTCACGCGCCTTGATATGCTGCATCAGCGCCGAGAAGGCCTTCAGATCGGCCTGCAGCACGTTGTCGCTGAAGCACGATGCTATCTCCAGGGGCTTACCATCGGCGGTCATCGCCCGCGGGAATCGCTTCGTGTCCTTTTTGAACCAACCAGGCGCATAACACGACATCGAGTTCTTCCACACGCCGAACCACAGGAACACCACGTGCAACTGCTCGCGCCTCGCCACATCGATGGTGCGGTCGATGAGGGTGAAGTCGAATCGTCCCTCCTCCGGTTCCATCAGTTCCCAGTAGGCCGGCACGAGCACCGTGTTCAATCCCAGCGCCCTCATCCGCGGCATCACCGCCTCGATGTCAGCCGCCGATGTGGCAGCCGAGTTACTCAGTTCTCCTCCCAGAATGGGGAAATCCATCATGGCCGCTGTCCGTTGGGCAGCAAGGGGCAACGTGCCCCAGACGGCCATAAGCGATAGTATCAGCAACAGTTTCTTTCTCATCATCGTTATATAATAGTAGTCGTTTCGCGGGGCAAAGTTAAGGAAAAAAAACGAAACCGCCAAGACTTCCGGCCAGTCATGGTTAAAAAAATACAAAATCCACCTAAATATCCTGTAATTCTCAGTCTCCATCACAAAATCCGATGTTTGATATATGTAAAGGATTACGGAGTTTTTGGCTAAAAAAAGAATAAATATTGCATTGCTCTGTACCATCGTACAGGGCGTTTGGGCATGGGACGGCAGCGGAACCAGCACCGACCCTTACAAGATTAAGAACAGTGCCGACTGGAAGCAGCTGGCCGACGAGCCCTCGCGTGCCCGCACATTCTAATGGACACATGGGGGATCGGAACGGAATGACCAAAACCGAATGAAGACATTTCAGCAATACCTGAATTCCAGATTCCACTGATCGACCACGATGTGTGCATCAAAGGCACGGATGATAAGCGTATGCTGCCCCGCAGAGAGATGCACCTTCTGCTCTCGGAGGGCCTGTCCACGAAGCACATTTTGTTTCCATCCTTCTGAGCGGAAGGGCTCTTTCAGATTGAAAATCACCGGTTCGCCACCATCAATGCTCACACCATAGCGCAGGTCACCGTTGTCGTTCGGCTGCGTGGGGATCAGCGCCGTCTGCAGGACATAATCACCTTCTGTCTCCACCACAAAGCGATAAGTCAGCCAGCCGTCTTTCTGCAAGGCCACGGCATTCATGGAGTGACCCAGCATCTGGATTTTCCTCGTTCCTGGGGAGGCCTCAGCAAAGTCACAGGCGTTATGGGGTATGGGTGATGGGTATTGAGTGTTGGTGGATGGTAGCAGGTTAGCATGGACATCTTCAAAGACCGGTAATGTCCTAGGGGCGGCATCCATCAAAAAGCGCCACTTGCCACCATTCATCTCGTTATAGCGCTGGGTGAGTGACCGTATCTCCTCGAATGCACGATGACTATTTCTTGAATCAAGGATCTTGGTATTCATGGCAGCAGCGGCAAATACGGGATATTCGACAGCGGCAAAGAAAGCATCTGCCAGTTCCGGACGCACATAAGGACGGATGGCGATGATATCCGCTTTCAGGTGCTCAAAAGCCGACAAGCGGTTGGCAGCCTCTATCACCGTCAAAGGCACTTCGCCCACTGGGGAGAGACCGCGGTTGTATTTCTTCTTGTCGAGTTCCACTTGTGTATATCCCATAAACTCCGGACGTCGTTCGCCACAGAGCCGATAAAACTCATGCATCACAGGAAAGAGCCGCTGCCCTGCCTGCTCACCGAACTGCCGGCAGAGCCAGGCCCGATAATGCTCGTTAAGAGTCGAACCGTCCACACAGTCGATATTCCAGGCCATATCCAGAAAGAGTTCCAGATCATAGCCGGCCACCTTCGGATCATGCACATTCACAATCCATAGTTTCCGCACATGGTGGTCGTAAGCTTCACGCATTTCGTTATATATCAGACCAGGCTGGGTGGTTGTCAACCAGAGATAATCGTGCGGACGCCCCCAGTAGGAGAGATGATAGTAGACGCCACCCCCACCCTGTCGCTGTTGTTCTATAGAATCCGATAGACGAGTGATATAGCCATAATTGTCGTCACACCACATCAGTGTCACATAGTCGGGTACCTGCAGGCCTTTCTGATAGAGTTCCAACACCTCTTTATATGGCACGAACACCTGCATCTGCTTCTCAGGGGCGCCGATATACTTCCTGAGCAGTTGCTGCTGATCGTTGATCACCTGCTGCAGACCCCCCAGTTTCTCGTCCATGGTCTTATAGCCCTCCATCGAGCCGTCGTGGATACCACGCATGCCGATAGTGAACATATTATTCTTCGAATGCCTGACTTCCTGCAATCGCTCAATCCAGTACCTCTGAACTTGTTCACGATTGACCTTGTAGTTAAAAGCCCCGCGCGCTTTCGCATCCCACTCGTCCACATTATTCCGCAACAGCGGCTCGCAATGGGAGGTACCAATGATGATGCCACAACTGTCGGCCATCGCCTTCGCCCCGGGAATCCTGAAAAAAGCTGTTGTGCCAGGATGCATAGCCGGCCATATGGCATTGGCCCTCAACCGTAATAGCAGTTGAAAAATCTTCTTATAGGTCTTTGCCCCGATCTGGGTGTCTCGTGCCGGTTCAAACGTCTTACAGCTCCAAGGCCGGAGGCTCCAATCCTCATCGTTGAGGAAGATACCACGATATTCTACACTCGGGTGCTGTTCGGTTACGAAATCCTCATTGAGGGTCAGACGATCTTTCTTTTCAGGCACGACATCACCCCACCATACCCAAGGCGAGACACCAGCCATTCGTGACAGTTCCAACAGTCCGTAGGCCATGCCTCGTCCGTTGCAGCCCTCAATGATGATCTGCTCCCCTTTCACATAAAGCCGGAATCCGTCAGCAGGAAGGCTCTTATTCTGCACCACCTGTACCTTTGCCTTCTGAGTGGCCACTGGCATCATGCCCGTTACTTGCAGCATATCACTCTTCCACATCTCTAAAGCAATCGTCAGCACAGGCTCTGACTTCTTTGGCACCTGATAGCTGATGGGATGCACCCCGTCGAACCACACCACTAAGGCCTGGGCTTCCAACTGTAAGAAGAGAGCCAATACAATCCAGATGGTGTGACGTATGCTTACCATTTGTCTTTTGTTTGAATCGTGTCTTCCCATCGGTGATCTTTCGGGAAGGGCTGTCCTCCCCAGGCTTTGACCTGCGTCCAGGGTTGCGCTTCATCTGTCCAGAAAGGATGGTCAGCCGGCAGTCCGAGGGGCATGAAAGCCAATGAAGTCATATAGAGCGAACCATTGTTGGTGTACCAATCGGCTGTCTCAGGCTGATGACCGCAGAAACCGATTGTCAGATACCCGCCTTCATTGAAATTCTCCTGAGTGTCGAACATGCGATGCAGCACCTTTGTCAAGGCTGCTCGCACCTGTCCGTTGCTGAGATCAGATGGCAGCTTCTGATACCATGCCATCAGAGCCAGAGGTTGCATGGCTGCCATACGATAAGGTGTAGAACGGCCAATGACAGGAAAGGTTCCCTCAGGTGAGATGAAACGTTCGAGGATAATGGCAAACTTCTGGGCACGCTTCAAGGCGCGATCGTAATACTTCTTATAATCGATGCGGGTATTAGCCCTGGCGTCGACCATAGCCTGAAGGGTCTCCAGATACATGGCATGAAACACATAGCTCGAATAGTAGTCGAAGGCGAACACAGGACCATCGGCATACCAGCCGTCGCCTACATACCACTCCTCAACCTTGCGACAGGCCGTGTTGACACGGAACTCATCATACTGCGCTCTCGCCTTGGCCAGCAGACTCTCTATGGTTGATGAGAAGAGGAACCAGTTGGTGTAAGGCGGGTCTATTTTGCGCATACCCTGGAACTCCTTAATGTAACGCTGCTTAGTGACATCGTCGAGCGGAACCCACAACACATCCCAGGCTCGCAGAAACGATTCGGCGATATAGGCGGCATCCACCAGATTCTGTCCGGCCCTACCCCAACAGAGATAATCTGGCGAACTAGGATCCACAGAGTTCTTATAGGCAGCAAGTGCCCATTGACGAAGTTGCCGGCGCTGCAAACCCTCTGGCGTGTCATCGTCGGGCAGCGTAAGCCAGGGAGCGATGCCTGCCATCAGACGACCAAAGGTCTCCATATAGACTACACTGCGGTCACGGTTGTCGAACGATGGAGAGAACTCCGTTTTCATATTCTTCTGCAACTCGCCTCGCGACATATTCTCGAGTACCGGCTGTGCCATCTTGTAGGCCAGCGAACACCAGTATTCGCGGTCTGTCTGCTGTGGCTGCTTGACTTTTCTGGCAGCCTGTGCAGGTAATAGCAGCGAAATTGCTGCCAAAATTAGGATGATTTTTTTCATTTGATCATGTATTTTATCTGATTCTTCTGCTTTGTAGATTTCGCTGTAAGTACAATGCGATACATTTTCTGTCCCCACATCTTTTGCAACACGGGATCGAGCCGATCACTGATATTCTCTACAGAGGCATCCAACTGATGCTTATCGAAATGCAGATGGTCTAAGGCATCAGGAGACAGAGCCATCAACATCAGTCGGACAGGCTGGTTGAAAATATTTAGTTCATAGTCTTCAGTAATGGTTATGCCTGTCGTCTTTGCTGACACCGTACGTCTCCACGATTTGACTTCGGCTTCCTTTGGATAGGCCCCTGCTATGTCGAGTGTAAGCTGTCCATTTTTGTGGCTGACGACCTTAGCAGCATATGACTTGCCATCCTTCTGGTCAGTTCCGTTAATCTGGGGCAGGTTGTGATATTGCGACTGCATCGTCCAGATGTCATAGCGGTCCTTGCCGAAGGTCTTGGCGGTGTATTCTCCCACAGCTGGATCGATGAAGAGCGGCTCATCATTACAATAAACGATGAATGAACCTACATCATTGTGGTTATGGCTCTCGCCATTATGACCGCCCTTCATGGCAACATAGAGGTTACCACGACGCGCTGTCATGATCTGGAGGTCAGCCATCCACACATCCTTCAGTTGGGGTTCACACGGTTGCTCGGCCATGAATTCCTGAATATGTCGTAAGAAGAAAAGTTCACGCCCCAACGTCGGGAAATTGCCACTCTTGTCGTAGAGGGCCGCAGGATTGGCTAACACCTGCTTCTGCCGACCCAGATAGGCACCAAATTCCCGCATCGTCTTGTCGTTAAGCCAAAGACCGAATGGATAGACGATATTCACCTGCTGCACTGCCTTATTCTCATGTGCATCGGCAAAACACACACAGTAATCACGGCCTATATAGGTCTTGTAGGCATAGGCTGCCATATTCTGAATCTTGTTGATAGTTGGCTGTTGATGGTTCTTGTGTTCATCGAATTGCATGAACTGTAAACCATAAGCTGTAAACAAATTAAAAATCTCGAACATCGATGCAGCTGCGCGATCCCAATAGCCTGGTCCCTCATCGCATCCGCCATCTTCTGGATAGGCATCGATGAACGCCTGCGTAGCTTGGCGTATCTGACGGATGGCTTCGGCTTTGCGAGCCTCATCTTTCTCACAGATCAGCACACATGTCAACCAGTTTGAACATATCCAGGGATTCCAGTTCATGCCTGCCGTCTTCCACCAGTAATTTTTCTCAATAGCAGGTTTAAGTATGCGCCTTTCTATCTCACGATCAATACGCTGGCAAAAGTCGGGCGAGAACTGATCCAATTGAGACTCCAGCATATATCTGGTCCAAGCTATGAGACTGGCAGTCTCGGCATTAAACAGGTCTACCTCCTGTTGTTCTGGCCATGGGATACGTTTGTTGTAGTGAGCAGGTATACCCCACCAAGTCTCCTCGCAGAAACTGCCTAATCCATCGATAATATCGTTAAGGAATCGTCCCTTCCCTTCCATAATCTCTGCCATCACAAGGGCGGCCAACTGTCGACGTTTCTCGAAACAGATATTTTCGTAATTGACACGATTGCCGGAAATCTTATTCTCTGCAAAGACCGTCCAGGGGAGCACCGTCCATGGTTTGGCTGCATATTGCTCTCCATAACCGATATAACTTTGACGCATCTCGGCTGGAATAGAATCTCGCCAAAACGCATCGCTTGCCTTGGGCAATAGGCTCGTTATGGCCAAAGCTATTGTCAGTAACATATTCATCGACTCATATATCTTACATATTCACATGCAGCCAGGAGGAATGCACCCACACCGAAATTTGCCTGAGAATCGGCATTAACAGTCTGTCCTGGTATGGCACGCTCTCCGATGGGTTGCACATAACCCACTTTACCATCTTTCTGAAGGGCTATCGTGGTAAGGTAGTTCCATGCCTTCTCAATCGCAGGTGCGAACTCTTTCTTTGAAAGGTAACCGTTGTTCACCCCCCAAAGCAATCCGTAGCAGAAGAATGCTGTGCCACTGGTTTCAAAACCGGGAGCCTGTTCCGGATCCATCATCGAACGTGTCCAATGGCCTTCTGGTTGCTGGAGTCGCTTCACCCCACGAGCTAGATTGACATACTTCTCTACAAAGAAAGGCTGGCGGACATAAGTCTCAGGCATATCCTGCAACACCTTGGCCAACCCAGCCAATACCCATCCGTCGCCACGAGCCCAGAAATCCTTCTTACCACTGGCCGTTTTGTGTTTAGGATATACGTATTTCCCATCGCGGAAATACAGGCCAGTCTCCTGGTCAAGCATAATAGAATCACTATATAAGATGTTTTCGTAAAGTTTACGCAGATATTTGGTGTCTCCGGTAAGTTTGTACATCTTTGTCATAACAGGCATCACCATATACAAAGCATCAGCCCACCACCAATAGTCATTCACTTTCGAATCAGCCTCATATCCCATCACCTCTTTGGCACGTGCCACTTTCTTCTCATCAGGGGCAAGTTGGTACAAGTCCATATATGTCTGGAAACAGATCTGCCAGTCGCCGAAGAGCACATAATCCTGGCCTTCACCATATTTCTTGTATTTCCACTTAGACGGGTCTGACTCCGTTGCTCCCTTCCACTGGTTATGCTCCGCCCAACGAATGCTGTAATCCAGCATCTTCTGATCTTTCAGCAGTTTATAGACCTCGATGTTGCCTGTATGATAGGCAGCATGATCCCAGAAAGCACGAACCTCGGCAGGATTGTTAGTCTGCCAGTAAGTATTCACCTTCTTAATAACACTCTTTACTTCATCGACTGTCCATTTTTTAGCCTGAATAGTCACAACGACCCCGAGAGTAATCAGACATATAAATATTCTTTTCATTGATATTTGTTTTAGTTTCTGATGCAAAGATACGAATAAGTAAGCGAAAAAACAAATTTTTTCAACCAAAATGCCTTATTTTGTAAAAAAACTATTATCTTTGCAAAATCATACTATCTATGTACGAAACAAATAAAGCGAATGAAAAAGCTATTGCTTATTTGCATCCTCCTTGCTGTGACAAACAGTTTTGTTTCTTTTGCCCAGAAGCGGCAGAAATATGAATTTAAGCGCAATCTGCCTGTATACGCAGACTCACTGATTGCTGACCTCACCTACCCTATGGCCTGGGGCAATAGTGATATCAGAGACTTCGGAGAATGGCGTAAGGCTGCCCGTCAGAAGGTTTTCGATTGTATGCTAATGCCACCACCTGCACCTACTAACGGATTTGATGTCAAGGTGCTCTTTGAAGAACAGCGAGATGGCTATAAGGCACGTAAGATCGAAATCAGACTATCGAAATATTATACCGTGCCTGCCTATGTGCTGATACCCGATGGTAAAGGGCCGTTTCCTGCAGTGAACTGCCTGCACGACCATGGTGCCCACCTGTTTATTGGCAAAGAGAAGGTCATCCGTCCGTTGGCATGTGAAGATTCTACCGTGATCAACGATGCTGAAGATTGGCTAAAAGGTTATGATGGCCAGTTCTTTGGCGACTATTTGGCAAAGAACGGCTTTGTGGTTTTCTCTGCAGATGCTCCAATGTGGGGAGAACGCGGACAGATGGAGGGGCCACGTCGCGACCGCTACGACATGATAGCAGGCAACATGATGATGTACGGCATCGACCTAAGTGCCTATATGACCTTTGACGATATCGCAGGCACTGAATACCTGGCTCAGATGCCTGAAGTAGACGCCTCAAGGGTAGGATGCACAGGTTGGTCAATGGGAGCCTACAGGGCTTGGATGCTAGCGGCACTCTCAGACCGTATCAAAGCAGGCGCCGCCGTCTGCTGGATGGTAACCACTGACGAGCAGATGTCATTCAAATATGACCGGACCGAAAATGGCGGCTTTGCCAACTGTTTTCCTGGACTGCGCCGTTGGCTCGACTATCCGCATGTGGCCAGTATCGCCTGTCCCAAAGCGATGCTCTTCATCAATGGCACCCAAGACAAGCTCTTTCCTGTCGCAGGCGTCAAGAAGGCTTTCAGGATTATGCACGACACATGGGAAAGTCAGGGCGCAGGCGACAAGCTAGAGACCGAACTATGGGACATGCCTCACAGTTGCGGTAAAAGGTCACAGCAGCGCGTGCTGGAATTCTTCAAGAGACATCTCTGAATCATTATAATCAAATCAATAACAACTAGGCATTATGAAAACAAAGCAATTACTTACGACACTGTTCTTGGGATTAGCCACACTGACAGCCAGTGCTCAGGCACTCCCCTATCAGAATCCGAGCCTCAGTGCAGGCCAACGTGCAGACGACCTGCTCAGCCGACTGACGCTCGAAGAGAAAGTCAGCCTGATGATGGACACCTCACCAGCCATCCCACGACTGGGTATCCCGAAATTCCAATGGTGGAACGAAGCGCTGCATGGTATCGGACGAAATGGTTTTGCCACCGTGTTCCCCATCACGATGGGTATGGCCGCGTCATGGGACGATGCCCTATTGCACAAAGTATTTACAGCCGTCAGCGATGAGGCACGCGTGAAAGCACAGCAGGCCAAACGGTCGGGTGACATCAAGCGCTATCAGAGTCTGTCATTCTGGACTCCCAACATCAATATCTTCCGAGATCCCCGCTGGGGACGTGGTCAGGAAACTTATGGCGAAGACCCCTACCTGACTGCTCAGATGGGCCTCGCTGTGGTGCGCGGTCTGCAAGGCTATACCTACGACGGAAAACAACTCTCCAGTCCATCTAGTCTATCTAACAAGTCTAACCCTGGCTATAAAAAGCTCCTCGCTTGTGCCAAGCACTTCGCTGTGCATAGTGGCCCAGAGTGGAACCGCCACACGTTCAATGTCGAGAATCTGCCCGAACGCGACCTTTGGGAGACTTATCTGCCTGCCTTCAAAGCATTAGTCCAGGAGGGCAAGGTGGCCGAGGTGATGTGCGCCTACCAGCGTATCGACGGCCAGCCCTGTTGTTCACAGACACGCTACGAGCAACAGATCCTGCGCGATGAATGGGGGTTTGAAGGACTGATCACCAGCGACTGCGGAGCTATCCGCGACTTCCTGCCTCGATGGCACAACACTGCGAAGGATAACGCAGAGGCTTCTGCACAGGCTGTGCTGGCAGGTACAGATGTAGAGTGTGGATCGGAATACAAAAACTTGCCCGCAGCGGTCAAGCGTGGTGACATCAAAGAAGCTGACCTCGACCGTAGTCTGCGCCGCCTACTCATCGCCCGCTTCGAACTGGGCGACCTCGATCCTGACGAGTTGAATCCTTGGACGAAGATTCCCGAGAACGTTGTAGCATGTACTGCCCATAAGCAGTTAGCTCTTGACATGGCACGCAAAAGCATCGTTTTGCTACAGAATAAAGGACAAGTACTGCCACTCAAGAAAAATGATAAGATTGTCATTTTAGGTGCTAATGCCATTGATTCAGTCATGCAGTGGGGCAACTATTCCGGCTATGCCACGCGCACCGTTACAGCACTGGAAGGTATCCAACAGATAGCACCTCAGGCCAGATTTATCAGTGGTTGCGGACTTACTCGAAACGAGGTGTTTGAAAGCCGTTTTGGTGATCTGAAAACCCCGCTCGGCAGCAAGGGCATACAAGCCACATATTATAATAATACCGAAATGACAGGAACGCCAGTTGCCACTGCCGTCTATACTGCACCCATCACGCTGAGTAATGGTGGTAATACCGTCTTCGCACCTGGTGTAAACCTCGAAAACTTCTCCGCCCGTCTGGATGCCACCTATATCCCCTCTAAGGATGAAACGATTATCTTCAACATCAATGGCGACGACAAGGTCAGGCTATTGGTGAATGGCGACACCATCGTCGACATCTGGAAAGTACGCCAGCGTATCCAAGGGGGACAGAAAGAATTGGCAGTTAAGGCAGGACAGCATTATCGTATCCAAATAGACTATGTACAGGAAAGTGGATTTGCTTTGCTCGGCTTCGACATTCAGCAAAAGGTAGCTCCTACTCATCAACAGTTGCTTGCACAGATTGGCGATACAGAAACCGTTGTCTTCGTGGGCGGTATTTCTCCGAAACTCGAAGGCGAAGAGATGCGTGTCAACGAAGAAGGCTTCAGAGGTGGCGACCGCACCAGCATCGAACTGCCCAAGGCCCAGCGTGAGACACTTGCCATGCTCCACAAGGCTGGTAAGCGTGTGGTGTTCGTCAACTGCTCCGGCTCGGCTATGGCTCTCACCCCCGAACTGGAGACCTGCGATGCCATCCTTCAGGCTTGGTATGGTGGCGAATTGGGCGGACAGGCGCTTGCTGAAGTGCTCTTCGGCGACTATAACCCCAGCGGCAAACTGCCCATTACCTTCTACAAGAGTACTGACGAGTTGCCCGACTTCCTCGACTACACCATGAAGAATCGCACCTACCGCTACTATACCGGTGAAGCACTCTTCCCCTTTGGCTACGGTTTGAGCTATACACAATTTGAAATCTCCAAACCTACTTATAGTAATAATAAGGTACGCGTCAATGTAAAGAATGTCGGAACACAAGCAGGTCTGGAGACCGTACAGGTCTACCTCCGTCGCCTCGCGGATACCGATGGTCCTCTGAAGTCGCTACGTGCCTACAGCCAAGTTACCCTCACGCCAGGCGAAGCCAAGACGTTGAACATCGCTCTGCCTCGTAATCGGTTCGAGGGCTGGGATGCCAAGACCAACACCATGCGAGTTGTGCCTGGTAAATACGAACTGATGGTCGGCTCCTCCAGTGCAGACAAAGACTTGCAAAAAATCATCGTAACAATCAAATAACATGAACGAACATCCCCCCGCAAGATTGCGAGGGGATGCTTGTATTAGTAGGCTAAAACGTTCCAGAGCTCCTTGATACGGGCTTCAGGGTGCCATAGGCCCTGAAATGTCCAGTCGGCTGTGACACCGTGGAACTCAGGATGCTCCTCAGACTCCTGAAGGTTGTTTTTGAGCCAGCCGCTGTGACCGCCCTCACGCAGACAATTGTAATAGTACACGCGCAGTCCCCAAGGACAGGGATCGAGCACCTTGTCGGTATAGGCATAACGGATGTTCTGGTCGAGGATATTCTTCGAGAGTTTGCAGTTGAGCAGGAAGAACTGTGAGTCGTGGTGGTAACGGCCAAGGGGTGTCGGAGAGAGCGCATCGAAATAAGAATCCTTGATGACGAGTTTACGCGACTTATCGCCTCGCCCGTCATGCCAGATGATGGCATGTCCGTCGCCCATGAACCGGCAACGCGTGGCATAGCAAATGCCTCGCGGACAAAGGAAATCGACGCCAAGACAGCGCAAGTTGAGGTCGGCATGATAGTACATGCCATTGCCACCCTGAGCCCAGAGCGAGAGAGCATCGTTGCCATCGGCCCAGACGTTACAATTGATGACAATGGTACGCGTAGCACGTCCGAAGATGGCCATCTGATGCGTGGTATTGCCTGGCTCCACCGCCGTTCCGTAGTTGTTGTAGACAGTGAGACCACTGATGATGCAATCATCGGCCCCTTCCTGAAGTACGATGACACCATTGCCTACCTCCCGACCATGATATTCGGTGATTTTGCGCGTTGCACGCGACTCGGCAAGAATGAGGACAGTACTGTCACGATCCTCGCCCACCAACAGGATGTTCGGACGGTCGATGATGACCTTCTGATGGTAAGTGCCTTTGCGAATCAGGATCTTATAAGGCTTCACTGGGTGCTCTGGCGCGCGTTCGATGGCCAGCTGAATGCTATCACCGGGGTTGACGACGGCATCAAACAGTTCTGGACGGACATCAGGTTTCCTGAACCAATCGATCGTACCATTTTCATTGGCACCAGGGGTATCCAGGCTCACGGGCACCTCATTGGCAGGATCGAAACGCTGAGCCCACTGATGATAGAGCGGGAAAAGGCTGGCGGGGTTAGTGGAATACCAGGCATAACCGTTGCGACGTTCGCTGCCTATCTGTTCCAGGTGTCGACGGGGAATACCGTCACGATCGCAGACATAAGGCTCGCAACGCTCAAGGTCATAGAAGCGGGCCCAGAGGGGCTTTGCCTTGGCATCAGCCACGAGACGCGTATCACTATCAGCAGCAGCCCACACGCCACGATGCTCCACACGGTAACCTTTGAGTTTATAGGTGTCAAACCAACGCATGGCTGCATGGATAGCACATTTCACACGATCGTCAGGATTGGGCAGTTCCATCAGCAGTTCGATGATACCTGCACTTTCCATCGAGCAATACGAGGGCAACTCATAGGCACGGGCAGCAGCGGGGAGGAGCGTCTCACGGTCATGTTGCTGGCACCAGACGGTAAGACGGCCGTTGGTTTTGATCTGTGTAGCAAGGATACATTCGATGCCTTTATCGAAGGCCGTTGTCATACGATGACGCTGCTTAGCCTCGGTGAGAT
>JAEEGJ010005281.1_pt1 | contig 41116 bp, 35 predicted proteins | sample 8958761 | NCBI WGS metagenome assembly JAEEGJ01 (sample SAMN16246546, study PRJNA631951) | gut metagenome | biome: gut microbiome; feature: rumen; material: RS-attached | host: Bos | place: Iran: Karaj | collected 2018-10 | reverse complement strand
GAGATCTTTTTTACTCATCTGTATCAAAACCTTCCTTTCACATATCTCAGCTCCAGCGTCTCTTCTCCAGACCCTTGACGGTCAGGAAATTGAAGATAAATGCTGTGCTGACAAAGAATAACACACTTGGAAGGCTGAATACTCCCCTTGTGAATTCGATATATCTCGAATAGAAGGCTATATTTGTTACTGCCTTATAAGCTATCCTCTTAGCAAGGTTTCCGTTCTCAAAGGAAGCTACAAGATTCTCAGAAAGGTATATAACGAAGAGAACTACCAAGCAGACTACCGCAGAAGCCATCTGATTTTCTGTGAGCGAGGATATGAACAGACCTACTGCTATGAACGCCGCTCCCAGGAACAACATTGCAAAGTAATTGCCAAGCAAAGACGCCCATATAACATCGCCGAGATAATTGATAATGAATGCGTATACAAATATGATTGACTCGGCAATGATGTACAGTGTAAGAGCTGCGAAATATTTACCGAGAACGATATCCCAAAGGCTTATGGGAGCAGTCAGGAGACCCTGATCTGTCTTATTTTTCTTCTCCTCACTGAGGAGCTTCATTGTGAGTATGGGAATGAGGAACAGTACAATGATAAACATTGACTGAAAAAGATTTGAAGTATCCGCATTTCCCACGGCTATTACCGTATTATAAAAGAATATTCCAGAAACAAGCCAGAACACTGCAAGGAAAACATATGCAACGCCCGATGTAAAAAACGAACCCATTTCACGTCTGTAGATTGCCAGCATTATTCCTCACCTCCATTGCTTTCTTCATTTTCTGCTACCTTTTCAGGTTCAGCTTCTTCCTTCTCTTCATCTTCGTCTTCCTTAACGGCATTCAGTCTGCCTTTATCGTCGACCTTTAGTCCTATTTTCGGAGAAACAGCCTTTTTCTTATTATCATTCTTGCTATCTATTCCCTCGTCCATAGTAATCTTAAGGAAGATGTCCTCGAGAGTGAAGTCTGAAAGTTGGAGCATAAGGATATTCCAGCCGTTTTCACTGCATATCCTGTTTATTTCGCGTCTTACATCGGTTTGACCGTCAGTCTCCACGTCGTAATCGTAAATACCCTTTTCGCGCTCCATATCAGCGCGGATATACTTAATGCCCTGTATTGCTTTTATAGCGTCTGTTATAAGCCTCTTATCATCAGCAGTATGAGTTGGTCCCTCAATTCGCAGAGTCATTTTGTGCTCATTAGTGATATTGTGAGCTATCTCATCAGCAGTTCCATCAGCTGCGACCTCTCCCTTATTGATAATGATTATCCTGTCGCATACCGCCTGTATCTCAGGAAGAATATGAGATGAAAGAATAACAGTATGTCTCTTTCCAAGCTTTTTGATAAGACTTCTTATCTCGATTATCTGATTTGGGTCGAGACCAACTGTAGGCTCGTCAAGAATAAGCACAGGCGGATTGTTTATAAGAGCCTGTGCAAGTCCGACTCTCTGACGATATCCCTTTGAAAGATTCTTTATTATCCTGTGCCTAACGTCTTCTATCTTGCAAAGAGAGCATACATCTTTAATATGTGCGCTTCTAGGAAGTTTACACTTCTTCAAATCATAGATGAAGCTGAGATATGCCTCAACGGTCATATCCACATAAAGCGGTGGTATTTCAGGAAGATATCCTATATTAGCCTTTGCCTTCTTAGGATCTTCAAGAATATCCGTACCGTCTATAAGGACCTCTCCTGATGTTGATGAGATATATCCCGTAAGCATATTCATAGTCGTTGATTTTCCTGCACCATTTGGTCCAAGGAAACCGAGTATCTCACCCTTTTCGACCTTGAAACTTATATTTCTTACAGCAACCTTGTCACCGTACTTCTTAGTAAGGTTCTTGACCTCTATCATTGGGTTTAACCCTCCTTATTGCGTATGTTGACGGCACATCAAAGACTTTGCCGTCGAAATTTACAGCCTTTATTATGTTAATACCTGTATGTGATAACAGAGTGAAAGCAATACGAATTTTTTAAAATATATTCATGACATATTCTATATCTGAGTTTATTTGCTTTTTCAACTCGTCAAGAGAGTCGAATTCTCTCTCTGGACGCACAAAATTATTAAAGCTGACAGTTACATTCTTCCCGTAAAGGTCGCCGCTGTAGCCGATTATATGTGTTTCCGCAAGGGGCCTTCGCTCACCTTTTATAGTTGGCTTTACTCCCACATTTGTTATGGAACGGTACTCTTTCCCGTCTGCCTTGGTCACCGTGCTGTAAACGCCGTATTTTGGTACAAGCTGACCATTTCCGAAGTTCTGATTTATTGTAGGAAAGCCTATTGTTCTGCCAATATGATTACCGTCCGCAACCTCGACACTTAAAAAATAATCAAAGCCAAGTAAACTGTTAGCCGCAATGATATCGCCTTTCAGAAGAAGCGCTCTTATACGACTCGATGATACTGCGCTTCCATCGATATCCACCTCTCCAACTATCTCTACTTCAAAGCCGAAGCGTTCACCGAAGCTTTTAAGCTCTGTAACACCGCATGAAGCCATTTTCCCGAATCTGAAATCCTCACCGCAGCACACATGAACTGCACCCATCCGTTCAACAAGTATCTCACGCGCAAATTCTTCACCAGAAAGACCGCATAAATTTCCGAACGGAGGGCTGAAAACGTCGTCCACGCCCATTTGCTCCCATAGTATAATGTCCTTTTCGGCTTTTGTGTAGATATATCCCGATGAGCCCCCAGCTTTACGCAGAGCGCACTCAGGCTCAAATGTGAAGACAGTTGCCGCAAGCCCTTTTTCTCTCTGTGAAAGCGAAGCGTTTATTACCGCACGGTGTCCGAGATGTACTCCGTCAAATATTCCCAATGCGACTGACGAATGCATTTTCTCCATACAGTCACCCCAAGTTCTTTCCGATACGGAGCTCTCCGCTTTCAAAATCAGCAAAAGCAGTACCGATAAAACTTCCATCAAAGCCATAAACTCCATAGTAGTCAATGCCGCTACGGATATCACAAAGCTTTGATAAATCAAGCTTTACACCGTTTCTGTACATTTTTGTCTGAGCCTCGCCAAGCCTAAGCTTCGGGAGCTTTTCAAACACGCGTGCTATTGGCAGAATTAGCTCTTCGAGCCTGTTCTCATCCCTTGCTAGCTGTATCTCCTCTAGGGTATGGCAATCTGCAAGGGAAAAACCTCCAGACGATGTTCTAACCAGCGAGGTCATTACACCGCCACAGCCCAATTTTTCACCGATATCACTGATAATAGTCCTTATATAAGTGCCCTTGCCGCAAACTATGGACAGAACGCCCTCACGGGTACTACTGTCATATTCCTCCAGTACAAGACTTTCTACTTCTATTTCGCGTGCCTGACGTTCCACCTCTATTCCTTGCCTCGCAAGGTCATAAAGGCGCTGTCCATTCACCTGAACAGCTGAATACATAGGCGGGAGCTGCATAATTTTACCGATAAACCCCGGTATAACAGCTTCTATCTGTTCGCGGCTCACAAACATATCAGAGCACTCGCTCAGCTCGCCCCACAAGTCCTGAGTGTCCGATACGGTACCGAAACGGAAACCTGCACGGTAACTCTTTGTATTGTCAGGCATAATATCACTGGCTTTCGTTGCATTGCCCACAAATACGGGCAGCACCCCCGTAGCCATAGGGTCGAGAGTTCCTCCATGACCGAGCCGTTTTATTCGAAGTATTCCACGAAGTTTCGCGACTACGTCAAAGGATGTGAAGTTCTGTGGCTTGTCAACGCAGAGTATCCCATTCATTCGCCAAGAGCCTTTCTGACAGCCTCTATTAGCTGCTTTTTTGCATCCTCAAGAGGTCCGCTTATAGTGCATCCTGCGGCCTTTGCATGACCGCCGCCACCTATGGACTGGCATATTGTGGATACGTTTACATCTTTTGCAGAGCGGAATGAGCACTTGTATACTCCGTCCTCACGCTCACGCATGAGTATTCCCACTTCTGTATCCTCAAGCTGAATAGTTAGCGGTGCAAAGCCCTCAAGCTCCTCCATTGATACGCCCATATCCTTCATCATTTCCTGTGTAACCGCTGCAATTGCAAGTTTTCCACCGAGGCAGTACTCCATAAGCTCATTCACTCTAGCCTCTAGCTTAAGCCTGCCCATAGATTTAACATCAAACATATAGCGGTTTATACGCGCAAAATTGATATCGAAGTTTCTCATCATCTCTGCCGCTATCTCATGTGCGCGTGGAGTAGTGCAGTCGTACTTGAAACAGCCAGAATCCGTAGCTATACCAGTATAAAGGCACATTGCGCAATGCTTCGTTATCTTTATGCCCATATACTTTGCAAGATCATAGATAATCTCACATGAAGCAGTGGCATCACCGCGAAGAAGAGTTTTCTCCGCATAATTGTTATTTGAAATGTGGTGGTCGATACAGAGCTGTACTCTTCCCCCGTAGATGTCCTTAAAATCGCCCATAAGTGTTTCATCAGCTATATCAACAGCGATGATAGACTTAGGTTCAAACTCCTCGCCTGCTCCTTCTTCCGTGAGAAAGCTGTATCGCGACGGAAATATATCATGGCATACTACTCTGCTTCTTATACCCATCTGTGCAAGCAGATCCTTCATTGCGAAGCCTGCGCCTATACAGTCTCCGTCGGGATTGCGATGAGTAATTATAACTGCATCCTCGCAGTTTCTGAGAAAGAGCTCAGCCTCACTGAATCCAATGAACATACAAAGCCCTCCTTTACAGCAAGTCGTGAAGCTTCTTACTTATCTCCGCGCTTCTTTCGATAGAATTGTCAGCGATAAATGTAAGCTCGGGCGACTTGCGCATTTTAAGTCTGTGAAAAAGCTCACGCTTTATAAATCCAGCGCCGCTTTTTAATCCCTCAACCGATTCCTTTGCTCTCTCGATGCCATCAAAGCTGGAAACATAAATTTTGCAGCTCGACATATCGCCCGAGAGGTCCGCTCTTACAATAGTGAGCATTTTATCTATCCTCGGATCTTTCAATTCACGAAGGATAGCTGTCATCTCACGTTTTATATCTTCAGCCATACGGCTGTTCTTGAAATTAGGCATTTTTTTCCTTTCTGTCTTTACAGTTTGACGGTAAATCCGCCTCCGGTTGTCTCTTCATGCTTCTCAGACTCGGCAGTTTTTTCTTTCTTTGCCGTTGTCTTTTTCACAGCATTTTTCTTTACGGCAGGTTTTTTTGCTGCCGTTTTCTTTGCTGTACTCTTTTTGGTGGCAGGCTTCTTCGAAGTCTTTGCCGCAGAATTCGCCTCATGGGTTTCCCCATCTTTTTCAGCCTCTGCCTCAGCCGCTTCTACAGCGGCTGTACCCTCAGGATCGGTAAAAAAGCCACCTGTAAACATATCTGCCGAAAAAGCCTCGTCTTCTGCAGTTGCACTGTAGTCCGGGATATCGTCATCGCCCTCTTCACCGTAATATATATCGGCATATTTTCCGTACTCTGGCTCGAGCTCCACATCACTTACAGGACGCTCGATGCCCATGAGGTCTCCTATCTCTTCCTCCGGCTCTTCCATTGCGCTGCACTGACCTAGAAGTATCTTCTTTACCGACTGAAAAAAGAAAATATCTATCGGTCCGAAATCGTCCCATGCCAGTGCTTCATTGCAGTACTGCAGCATATCCGCAGTACTCATTCTGCTGTTATCCATAAGAAATTCCCCCTTTATCATTATTATCAAAGATATTACCGTTAATCCTCACGATACTCCTCAACGATATATGTCTCGAAAATATCACCTTCCTTAACGTCAGCAAACTTTTCAAGGCTGATACCGCACTCATAGCCTTCTGCAACTTCCTTTACGTCATCCTTGAAGCGCTTAAGGCCTGCAATCTTATCATCTGCTATTATGATACCGTCACGCACTACACGCACCTGACTTCCTCTTGTTACCTTACCGCTGAGTACATAGCTTCCTGCTACCATACCAACATTGGATATCTTATAAACCTGACGCACTTCAACACGTCCCTGCTCAACATCACGATACTTCGGTGCAAGCATCCCCTTCATGGCTGTGGATATCTCCTCGATAGCGTCGTAAATGATACGGTAGAGTCTGATATCTACTCCGTCACGGACTGCATTCTCTGCAGCAACAGGATCTGGTCTAACATTGAAACCTACGATTATAGCGTTTGAAGCACTTGCCAGCATTACATCGCTCTCTTTGACAGCACCAACAGCTCCATGAATAACTCTTACTCTTACCTCTTCATTTGAAAGTTTCTCTAATGACTGCTTTACAGCCTCAACAGAGCCCTGAACGTCAGCCTTGACAACAATGGGGAGTTCCTTAATCTCGCCCTCTGCAATCTGACTGAACAGGTTATCGAGCGTAACCTTACGATATGCGTTGAACTGTTCCTGCTTAGCCTCATGTTTTCTCTGCTCAACAAGTTCTCTTGCAAGTCTTTCATCCTCAACAGCGTTGAATATATCGCCTGCACTAGGAACTTCAGCAAGACCTGTAATCTCAACTGGTACAGAAGGACCAGCTGTCTTTACTGATCTGCCCTTGTCATTTGTCATTACACGAACACGTCCGACTGCTGTTCCTGCGATAAGAACGTCACCCTGCCTGAGAGTACCATTCTGTACAAGAAGTGTAGCAATTGGACCTCTGCCCTTATCAAGACGAGCTTCAATAACTGTACCCTTTGCAAGTCTGTCAGGATTAGCCTTAAGTTCCTTGACTTCAGCTACGAGAAGAACGTTCTCGAGAAGATCATCGATACCCTCACCTGTCTTAGCTGAAACAGGTACACAGATAACATCTCCACCCCAGTCCTCACACACGAGATCATATTTTGTGAGTTCTTCTTTGATACGGTCTGGATTTGCGCCTTCCTTATCCATTTTGTTGATAGCAACAATAATAGAAACTCCGGCAGCCTTTGCGTGATTGATTGATTCAATAGTTTGAGGCATGATACCGTCATCTGCAGCAACTACAAGAATTGCTATATCCGTGATATTCGCACCTCTTGCACGCATTGATGTAAACGCTTCATGTCCTGGGGTATCAAGAAATGTGATGTCCTGTCCATTAATGTTAACCTGATATGCTCCGATATGCTGCGTGATACCGCCAGCTTCACCCGCAGCAACATGAGCGTTTCTGATACGGTCAAGAATAGAAGTCTTTCCGTGGTCAACGTGTCCCATTACGACTACAACAGGGCAGCGCGGCTGGAGATTTGTATCGTCATCATCTGTATCATCGATAAGACGTTCCTCAATGGTAACAATAACTTCCTTTTCAACCTTTGCACCCATTTCATCTGCAACGATAGCAGCTGTATCAAAGTCAATCTCCTGATTGATAGAAGCCATTACGCCAAGCTTCATGAGTTGCTTGATAACGTCTGTAGCTGTAGCCTTGAGACGTGTAGCAAGTTCGCCAACTGTGATGTTGTCTGGAATAAGGACTTTGAGCTGCTGTTTTCTTGCTCTTTCAAGTTCAAGTCTCTTGAGCTTCTCAGCCTCTGACTCTTTCTTAGAGAACTGCTGACGTGTTCTCTGTGCAGATTTCTGATTAATCTTCTGCTTCTTTGAAGAGTAATTGTCGTTCTTATGCTTGTTTGAAGTAGCCATCTGATCGTATCTCTCATTGTACTTATCAAGATCGATGTAGCTTCCTCTTGTATCAACAGTACGGCGCTGAGTTGAAGTCTGCGCTGTCTCTGAACTGAAGCTTGCATTGAACTTAGTTCTCTCGCCTCTGTCCTGAGCCTTTGCAGGTTCAGCCTTCTTTTTATCCTTTTTCTTGTCATTCTTCTTGTCCTGTACAGGAACGGCAGGCTTAGGAGCTTCATTAACGCGTACTGATTCCTGCTTCTTCACAGGCTCAGGCTTAGAAATCTCCTGTGTCTTTACTGGCTCGGTCTTTTCCTCAGGCTTAGAGATTCCCTTTACCGGAGCTGCTTCCTGCTTTTTCTCGTGCTCAGCTTTAGGAGCTTCCTGAACTTTTACAGGATCAGCTTTTTTCTCAGGTTCAACCTTCTTCTCAGATTCAACCTTCTTCTCAGGCTCGACCTTCTTCTCAGGCTCGACCTTCTTCTCAGGTTCAACCTTCTTCTCAGGTTCAACCTTCTTCTCAGGCTCGGCCTTTTTCTCTGGCTCATCTTTTTTTACTGGAACAGCAGTTGTCTTCTTCTCAACAGGCTTTGCCTCAGTCTTTTTGGAAGCACTTTTGGTTTCTTCCTTTTTATCCTGCTTCGAAGTAGTTGTCTTTTTAGGCTCGGCAACCTTTTTCTCAACAGGCTTCTTTACTGCTTTTTTCTCTTCCTTCGGCTCCTCTGCCTTAACAGGACGCGGATCGTTCTTGGAATTAAAATAGTCGTTGAAGGAGTTAACGGAATAGCGATCCTTTGTATAGTGCTCAAGGACTACATTCATCTCCTCTTCTGTAAGTGAAGAACCTGTTTTCTTTTTTGTGTCGCCCCTTTCTGCAAAGAGATCAAGGATCTCCTGTGCAGATATATTAAGATCTTTTGCAGCGTCGCTTATCTTTATCTTTTTTGCCATAGGCTTGATTACCTCCATAATCTTTGCCGCGCAAATATGCGGCATTATAAAATGTTTTGCATAAACATCTATATCAACGCATTACTGCGATATATCGGATATTATCTTTTCAAAGCCGTCCGAAAAGCCCTTGTCGGTAACTGCGATGACTCCTGTTTCCTTTCCGCAGAGTCGTCCTATCTCAGACTTGCATACGTCGGTATCCAGGTGCTTTATTCCGAACCTTTCGCAATAGAAGTCAACTTCCTTTTTCGTCTTTCCTGAAGCATCGGAAGCTGTAAGTATACAATGAGCTGTTCCATTTTTCGCAGCCTCAACAGCACTGTCAAAGCCCTTTACTGCCTTTCCTGCCCTCAGGCATATTCCTAGCAGATTAAGCGTCCTGCGATTCTTTTCCGAGCTCATTCATCATCACCTCGTATACACTTTCCTCTATCTTGCATGAAAATGATTTTTCAAATCGTCTTGCTTTTCTCGCTTTTTCGAGACATTCAGTGCTTCGGCATATATAAGCGCCTCTGCCTGCCGCCTTGCCTTTGAAATCAAGGCTTATATCGCCTTCGGGAGACTTCACCACACGGATGAGCTCCATTTTAGGTTTCATCTCATTACACCCGAGACACATTCTCATAGGTATTTTCTTTGGCTTCATAATTATTCCTCGTTTGCAGGAGCTTCTGTTATTTCCTCTGCTTCTGCATCAGCTGTCTCAGCAACTGTTTCATCAGATTCAATAGCATCCTCAATATCCTCTGTAGGAGGAACAGCTTCAAATACAGGAGCTACAAAATCAGGGCTCAGCTCGGGAGCCTCCTCATTTGTCACTGTATCAAACTGAGGCTTGATGTCTATCTTGAAACCTGTAAGTTTAGCAGCTAGTTTTGCATTCTGGCCCTTGTTACCGATAGCAAGAGAGAGCTGATTGTTCGGAACGATAACTGTGCAGGCCTTTTCTTCCATTGAAGTGATAACTGTCTTGAGCACCTCTGCAGGAGCAAGTGCTCTTGCAATAAACTCCTCTGGCACTTCACTCCATGGAATAATGTCTATCTTCTCTCCATTCAACTCGTTAACAACAGCTGTAATTCTTGAACGCTTCGGACCAATGCAAGCTCCTACTGCGTCAACATTCTCGTCCTTTGACCATACTGCTATCTTTGTTCTTGAGCCCGCCTCACGTGAGATAGACTTTACTTCAACTGTACCATCGTATATTTCGGGAACTTCCTGCTCAAAAAGCCTCTTCACGAGATCCTTGTGAGTACGTGAGATCTTTACAACAGGCTTCTTATTCTTACCGATGATACCTGTGATGTAAACCTTGACCATTTTTCCCTCTTCGAGGTTCTCACCAGGTATCTGCTCGTTTCGGAAGAGATAGAGCTCTGTTCCATCATAAACAACCGTAACTGTTCCTCTGCCCGGTTCAACCTGAGAAACCTTTGCAGTAATACATTCATGCTCCTTCTGCTCGAACTTGCTCAACATTTGCTCACGGTTGATCTCTCTGAGATCACCCTTGATAGACTGCTTTGCTGAGAGTGCTGCCATTCTGCCAAGCTTGGAGATGTCAAGTTCCTTCATGATAGTTCCGCCAACCATAGCATTCGGATCCATGGTCCTTGCAACATCGATGTTTACCTCGTTTTCGTCGATAGGTTCATCGTCGATGATATCCTGTCTGATGTACATTTCAAACTTTTTCGTTTTCGGGTCGATCTCAACTGTGATCCTTTCCTCACTGTGAGGATATGCTCTTCTTGCAGCCTTAAGCATAGCCGACTTTACTTTTTCAATAAGAAGGTCAGTCTCCACGCTGTTTTCCTCACCGAGAGCTTCAAGTGCCCTGAAAAAGTCCTTATTCATGTTCATGTCTGTAAATTCCTCCAATATATTTTATTTTGTTTTTTACATTTCAGAAATCGAGATACAGCTTTACGAAAGCTATATCCGCTAGCGAGAATTTCTTTTCCTCACCGTTTTCAAGATTGACTGTAACGCCATCCTTGTCTGCGCTCACAAGCTGAGCCACGATCTCCTTTTCACCGTCAACCGCTCTTATAAAGCGTATCCTTACTGTATCGCCCTGACAGACCTCGAAATGTTCCTCTTTTACAAGCTCGCGTTCCAGCCCTGCCGAGCCGACTTCGAGCATATAACTCTGCGCAATCGGATCCTTCTCATCGAGGATATCGCTTATGGGAGCGTTGGCGCGTTCACAGTCCGCAATGGTTATCCCCTCATCCTGATCAATGAACACTCGCAGATACCACATAGCGCCTTCCTTTTCGTAGCAGACATCCCACAGATAGTAGCCAAGCTCGTCGGTTATAGGCTTGATAAGATCGTATACCTTTTGTTCCGTACCGCCGAATTTTTTAAATTTCATAGGCAGTTTTCCCGATATATCGGGGTTCTCCTTTCATAGTTTCGATATAAATACTAAAGACCGGAAGGGTTCCGGTCTTTGAGTTTACTATCATCATGTATTATTATACCACGGTTTTTCGCAAAAATCAAGTGTTTTTCGGAATTTTTTTAAAAAAAATCTTGTTTTTTTTCGAAGCGCAGAAGATCTCCCCTTAAAAGCCGTGCAGAGGCATTAAGAGGAGATCTCATCTATTATCAAATCCCAATAAATCTTTTATCATGAAAGGTATTATTACATTATATCCATCAGCGGATGTTCTTAGCTACTTCTACAGTAGTAGTTTTAATATTGCTTGTCATATAGAAATGATCTTTGAATTTATAATCATCCTTGATAGGATCCGTAAGAGGATCGATCCATGTTATTGGAGGTAATTCTGTTTTAGGTGGTATTTTTGTATAAGGCTTAGTCCATGTATTAGGAGGTAATTTGGTAAGGATTATAGTTGTCTGACGTGGTATGAAGTCCTGAGAAGGAGTTGTTCCCATGGGTTTAAACTCTTCATTTTCGATTACTATCTTGTTTCCCTTCTGATATGCGTCCGCATTTGCGATCATGCTGATCATTGGAACTGCACAAATTACTGTCGCTGCAATAGCTGTCAAAGTCATCTTAAAATTAGCTTTCATAATGATTCTCCTTTACAAATTAAATTTGTTTATCACCCTTATTTTTGTTTTGCGTTCTTCTTTTTTTCGTTCTCTACAATTAGATGTTGTTGTTCGTTTTCGTTCGTATTGCTTTTGATTAGGCGTCGCGCAACCCTATGCTTTTATTATACTCAAAAATCAACATTTGCAAAGATGACATATGTAACTTTCTTGGTGACATTTGTAATTACATGAATGACATATGTAACTTCTGAGAGATAAAGAATACAGGCGACTTAACAGTAGCCGCCTGTTTCATATATTATCTCTTTTGTTCGTTAATCCCAACTATCCACTGTAATTCCTAACTGCGGACAGGATAATAAGCCGCTCTGATGAGTTTTAAACTCAAGCTCATAGGTTACGTCAGGTTTCGTTTCCTTTAAATATTCTATGCTATTAAAGAAAGATTCAGAATCTTTCGGATCATAATCACCCATTCCTGCCATATCATAAATCATGCAGCTGTATGTAAACTTTCCCTTATAGCCGCCCGTATTTATTGCAGTTAGCGAGGCTGCACTTTCTTTGCTGTTTTGCCAGTTCATTTTGTAGAATCCGTAATCAATGTTTTCTTTTATCAATATATCCTCCTTGGCACCGACATAATCCAGAGCCACCAAAACAGGCGGAAGTATACTTCTCATTTGACTTTTAACAACATATATTTCAAGCCTGAGATCGCCTTTCTGTTCAGAAAAATGCATATACCCATTTATATCATCGCCAAAACTGTAGCCAGCAAACGGCGAATCCTGGATTGTATTCTCTCTCAACATTGAAATTGACGGATATACCGCAAGCTCCTTCTGTCGTTTGCCTGCCATTACAGCAAATATCCCCCATAATATCACAAGTACTATCATAGTGCACAGTAAAGTTATAACAGTGAACTTCACAGGTGACATCATGGGTTTAATATCCGCTTCTCTGCCCTCTGCAAGGCGCTTGTTTATCTTCCGTTTATATACTGCCTTGTATATTGCAAATGCAACAACTACTATCAATACCAATGCAGCTATTGGAACAAGGCTGGATATAATACTTATTCCTTCTCTCATGTTTACCCCTCCTTAAATACCTAAAAATTCCTTGAATATGTAGTAATACGTTCGCGTTACGTCAACTTTGGCGCCGTTTTTCATCGTCAGGAGAAACTTCTGCGAAAGTGCGGGACGTATACTTTTGATGTGCGACACGGACACTATGACCGAATTGCTTACGCGGATAAACTCCTTGGGGTCAAGTATCTCCTCCAGTCTGCGAAGAGTTTCCGAGAGCCTGTACTCCTCTTCCCCGCAGTATGCTACTATATCATGTGCAAAACTCTCAATATGCGAGATATCCTTTGTTTCGAGCCTATATATCTCGTCACTTCGTCGTGCGATAAGATGTGAAACCGTCACGTTCTGCTCTGAAAGTATCAGTTCCGCATCATCATCTACGTCAATTCCCAGTTTTATAAGCTCAGCCGCTATTGAATCATAGTGTTCGTCACTTACAAGTAATCTTATTTTCATTATCGACTGTCAGCCTCCTTTTTTCCCTGTATCATTGATAAGCTTATCTGTTTACTATTATAAAATGAGCAGCTGAAAAAATCAATACTCTCCGCATACATTGCACTCCCTCCTTCACACCTTGCATACATATATACATAACGGTTCAGATAAAACGAAATGTATAAACCATCTTATCAAGTCATTAACAAACAGCAAATTCATGGTAAAATATTACAATTTGTAGTAATAATTACTCTTTTTTTGCTCCTGTTCACGATTTATTCATCTTTACCCCCTTGTCAAAGCTCCCATTACATGTTATACTTAGAATGATATTTCCTGCCAGAGGAAAGCACTGTCCAACGGCAGAATTAAGAAGGAGAATGTTTTATGCAGTACGGACACTTTGACCTTGAAAACAAAGAATACGTCATAACTAACCCCGCAACCCCTGCACCATGGGCAAATTATCTCGGAGACCCTGAGTATGGCGCAATGATATCCAATAACGCAGCTGGTTACAGTTTCGTTAAGTCAGGAGCAAACGGCAGACTTTCACGTTTCCGCTTCAACTCTGATATGGCGCTCCCCGGCCGTTATATTTATATAAGAGACAACGATACAGCCGACTACTGGTCGGCTTCATGGCAGCCTGTGGGCAAGCCTCTTGACAAGTACAAGAGTGAATGCCGACACGGTACTGCTTATACAGTTATTTCCGCTGAATATGCGAATATCAAATCTGAAACTACATACTATGTTCCCTACGGCAAAACATATGAGGTATGGAGAGCAAAGATCACAAACAACTCATCAAAGGAAAGAAAGCTCTCTGTTTTTGGCTTTATCGAGTTCACAAACGAGCCAAACTATGAGCAGGATCAGGTAAATCTCCAGTATACATTGTTTATCACACGAACAAGCTTTGAGGGAGGCAACCGCATTCTCCAGCACATGAATGAAAACACAGGCTTCGATGAGAACGGCTACAACGGTCAGGAGCGCTTTTTCGGAATGGTAGGTCAGACTGTTACAGGCTGTTGCGGAAGCTTCAGCGACTTCATCGGTCCATACAGAACATTCTCAAATCCTATCGCAGTCGAGAACGGCAAGTGCAGCGGCGTTATGAACTATAACTCCAACTCCTGCGGTGCTCTCCAGAGCGATATCACCCTTGCTCCAGGAGAAACTAAAGAATTCATCTTCGTTCTCGGCGAACGCAAGGATCCTGAGGCCGCTGCTATACTCGAGGAGTACAAGGCAGCAGGTAAGGTAGATGCAGAGGTTAAGCAGCTTAAGGACTACTGGCACGGTCAGCTTTCGAACTTCAAGGTTGAGACTCCTTCACCTGAGTTCAACAACATGATAAATGTATGGAACGCTTATCAGTGCTTCATCACATTCATATGGTCAAGAGCAGCTTCATTCGTGTACTGCGGTCTCAGAAACGGCTACGGCTACCGTGATACTGTTCAGGATATACAGGGTATAATTCACCTTGATCCAGAAATGGCAGCTGAGAAGATACGCTTTATGCTCTCTGCTCAGGTAAGCAACGGTGGCGGTCTCCCTCTCGTTAAGTTCGACCATAATGCAGGTCACGAAACCTGCCCAGACGAGACCGACGAGCACAGCGTTTATGCTAAGGAAACAGGTCATCCATCATACCGTGCTGACGACGCACTGTGGCTTTTCCCAACTATAGTTAAGTACCTCGGCGAGAGTGGAAACAAAGGCTTCCTCGATGAAGTAATCACATATGCGGAAGAGGGCGGTGGAAAAGCTACTGTTTATGAGCACCTCAAGAACGCTATCCGCTTCTCCATGGAGCGCCTTGGTAGCCACGATATGCCTGCAGGTCTTCACGCTGACTGGAACGACTGTCTCCGCCTCGGTGCACAGGGTGAGTCCACATTTGTTGCATTCCAGCTTTACTACGCCATGAACGTTATGCGCGACATGGCTAAGGACAAAAACGATACAGACTATATTGCATACCTCGACGGAGCTCAGAAGAAACTTGGCGCTGCACTTGAAAAGTGCTGGGACGAAGACAGATTTATCCGTGGAATCCGCGATAACGGCGTTATCGTCGGTGCAAAGAAGGATCCCGAGGCAAATATGTGGCTCAATCCGCAGAGCTGGAGCGTAATCTCACACTTTGCTTCCGAAGAGCAAGCTGAAAAGGCTATGAACAGTGTTCATGATATACTCAATACACCTTACGGAGCTAAACTTCTTGAGCCACCTTACAAGTATCACCACTTCAAAGGTGCTCTTATGCAGGTGTTCAACCTCGATACAAAGGAAAACGGCGGTATTTTCTCCCAGTCACAGGGCTGGCTTATTCTTGCCGAAGCTCTCCTCGGTCACGGCAACCGCGCATTCGAGTACTTCCTCGAAAGCTCGCCTGCCGCTATGAACGATAAAGCTGAGATTCGTGTTATGGAGCCATATGTACACGGACAGTTCACCGAGTCTAAGGCTTCTCCTTATGAGGGACGTTCACATGTTCACTGGCTCACAGGTACAGCTTCTACTGTTATGGTCGGCTGTGTTGAGGGTATCTGCGGCATGAGACCCGACTTGGGTGGACTTAATATTGCTCCGTCTATCCCTGCTGAATGGGACGGTTTCAAGATCGAGAAGAACTTCCGTGGCAAGAAGCTTAACATCACTATTGATAACTCCGCACACGTTCAAAGCGGTGTTAAAGAACTCACACTCAACGGTGAGAAGCTCACAGGCAATTATGTTCCTGCTGAAAAGCTTTCGAATGTTAATGAGATAAAGGTAATTATGGGTTAATTCATAATAAGTATAATTAAGGCACTGTGATTGATCATCAACATCATGATGTGATCGATTTCACAGTGCCTTTTTATTTATATCATAAACCAAAGCAAGGAATATAAAATGGATATTGGTACAAAGTCACATATACAACAGCCCCTTGAAAAGCAAGATGTTCTATTGTACATATGCAACTATATATTTACTGTTTGATTAGTCAAAAGCACGAAAACAACAAGTTTACTTGGCAAGTTCTTGACAAGCAAACTTGGCAATGATATAATATAATTATACCAAGTAAACTTGGCAAAATATATTTGGATTAGGGAGAAACTACTATGAATAAGGAAGAAATACTCGAAAAAAGCCGAAAGGAAAATAAAAACCGTGATTACGTCGAGATAGATTGCATGAAAAAAAGCACATTTTTTGCTATGATGTGCAGTATATGCTTCACCTGCCTGTGGACTTTACTTTCAATCATCGCTACATGGCGCGTTAATTTTGCTGTTATCGCCACGGAGTTCTTTATGATATTCTCTATGCATCTGTACAAAGCCATTAAAGGAAAAAAAGGCGTAGATATCTTCTGCGCAGCAAGCTCTGGCTTTACATTTCTCATAGTCTTTACAATAGCGATATGCGAGCTTTTCAATATTAGACCATAAGGCGGTGTTTCAATGATAGACGATTCACTTATACTCCGAAACCACCTCAAAGAAATACGCAAGGAGCAGAGGCTATCACAGGATGAGCTTGCAAGAATGGTTGGTGTTTCCCGTAATACCATAAGCTCTATAGAAACGGGACAGTTCAGCCCGACAGCAAAGCTTGCACTGATACTCTGCATTGCTCTTGACAAAAAATTTGAGGATATTTTTTATTTTGATTGATTTTATAAATCACTATTATCAGAAATTCATCGCTTCCATTATTGGAAGCGTAAATTATTTTTTTGCAATCTGTAATTTTTTCTTCATAGCGGGTACTAATATACAGATACGTATCATATTTCGAAAAATGAAGGTGAATGCCTATGAATGAATTTGAAGAAATATACAACAAATATCAGCCAGAAGTCATGCGTTTTCTAATGCACCTGACTTTATTTGATACCACCGCTGCAGAAGAGCTAACTCAGGAAACATTCTATCAGGCGTTCCTCTCATTCGGAAAGTTCCGCGGTGAATGCAGTCTCAAAACGTGGCTTTTCCAAATAGCAAAAAACACATATGCCAAGTACATGCGCAAAGAGATACGACAGCGCGATATCTCAGCACAGCAGTCAATCCTGTCTGTTCCACCGCCAACCGACGATATTGAACAAAAAGAAATGCTCTCAAAGCTTCGAGATCTCATAAATGAACTCGATGAGCCTGCTCGTTCCATTGTACAGTACCGCCTGTATTCAAACATAAGCTACGCAGAAATTGCCAAAATACTGAAAATACGTCCGAATACAGCGGCTGTCATCTATAACCGCACAGTTGTGAAGTTCCGAAAAAAAATGAAAGAGAGGTACGGATATGAAATATGACCATGAGATAATACGTGACCTCATGCCTCTGTGCATTGATGGTATCGCGTCGAAAAATTCCCAAAAAGCTGTAGAAGAACATATAGCTGAATGTGACGACTGCAAAAGCGAATGGGAACAGATGAAAAACTTTATAAAGCCCTGTGATAATATTCCTCTGCCCGAGGACACGGCTAAATACAAGGCTACTGCAAAGCGTGTCCGCAAGCATCACCGCTGGGTACTCCTGAAAATTACATGTGCTGTTATCGCTGCTTTATTCATTATAGGCATTGCCGGTAACTTCATCGACGGTGCAAGATTTACGCCCGAAAGCGCTGCAAAAGCTCAAATCAAAGAAATGTCAGGAGATTTCTATGAAACTCCCGAGGAATTTCACAATGCCCCTGAACCCGAGATAACCATTATTGGTACGGTAAAAAGCAATGATGGAAAGGTTGCGGATACCTATGCACTAATATATAAGCCTGACCTTGACACCACATTGTTTGCCGACAGTGGCTCAGACCGCTGTGATATGATGAGAATGGGCTTATGGATGGCAAATGGTGGTGCCATCGGTGAATACGATGAAAACATTGGCATACACATGTCCGGCATAGGCCATTCTTGCAGCTACTGCGATAAAAACTATAGTTTTGTGACATTTTACGTAACAGACAAACATATCAAAACTATCAGCTTCGTCAGAGGCGGCAGTACTTATACCGTTTATCCTGATGAGAAGGGGTTCTGTGGCATAAGCTTCGAAATGCGGACAGACCTCAAGAGTGATAATATCCATGAAGGTACAGCAACAGATGAAAAAGGCAATGTGCTCTACTCCATACAAGAAGTCAGAAAAAAAACAGACAACAACCATGAATATACCGTCTACGACTGGGTAAAATCAGATTAATGATATATAAAAGCGCTTCCGAAATGCACGGAAGCGCTTTGTTATCAGCTATTTTTCTTTTTCGCCTCTTCTATCGCCTTTGAAACCTCTTCAATAGCTTCCCTAGCCTTGGCAGTATCCTCATTTATTTTTGCCTCAGCTTCTGCGATTTGAGCCTTAACTCTTTCGTACTCCTCAGAGTTCTCAAAGTCAGCCTTTGTATTCTCAAACTTAGTCTTCATATCGGAAACTGCCTTTTCATACTCGGCTTTCATTTCTTCTCCGATCTTTTCAGACTCTGCCTTTGCTTCTTCAACCTTATCATCGAACTCTGCCTTAGCCTGTGAAGCCTTTTCCTTTGCAGCCTCCTCAAACTGTTCCATTTTTGACTTCTGATAAGTAAGCGGAATTGACTTTCCGTCCTCATCATAGAACACGATATTGTCTATATACATATCTGACTCGTTAGCGATTCCCCAGCGCATAATAAGGAAATTTGCATCCTCCATATCCTCACTCCAACACTGTCCGTCATCAGCAAGTAGGAACTTGAAAACTGCGTGAACATTGCCCGAGGTCTCGAAATTGTATTCGCCGCCGCTGAACTCCTTGAAATCATACCACTTGTCATCCTTAGCAGTGACTGTACCGCCGCCGCCGCCAATCCAGCCGGGTGCTCTTACGCCCTCTGCATCATCAGTCTTGAGGTGATCTGCGGTAGCCTGAGCATACAAATCGAACTCTATGCTCCTTACCTTTGCTGCCCCCTCGCTGCCGAGCAGCTTTGTAGCGCTGATTATTACCTTCTGAACTTTTCCGTCTAGAGGAACAGTATTATCATCTGCAAATCTAAGCATTTTATTGCCCATGAGTTCAACTACTGAAATAGTTCCCGAAGCACAATCCTTATCCTCGTTCCTTGTGGAAACGAAATCGTATACACCGTCATCAAATGTCACTGTGTTTGGATCTGTAGCCTCAACAGGTTCTGGCGGGAGGATTTCTTCAGTGGTATCCTCAGCAGTTGTAGTATCTGCTGGAGCAGTAGTTTCCTTATTGGTATCCTGCTTGGAGTCGGAGCTCTGCTTCTCCGAACATCCTGCAGCACAGGCTACAAGAGCAAAAGCCATAGCGCCTGCGATAAAGCTTTTGTAATTCATATGTGTATCTCCTTTATGTATGTGAAAACGCAATGGGTCTGCTTACAAATTCATTGTAGCACAAAATGTAACCCATGTAAAGTGGTTTGAGACTTTTTTCACAAGGTTATCATAAGACTTTCTCATAGCTGAACAGCCAAAAAATAAACTTTAGACATATCTTATTTTATCTAACTAGTTTTGTTCAGTTTAAAAAGTGATTTTTCCTCCATACAGGAACACTTTTACATCGAAAAGCTCATAACAATGCGGAATTAACCTTCAGTATTCAAAATTATCGTCCTAACTAATAGGAAATGCTTTACACTAATTCTTATCACTTTTCACGATGCTGATAGAAAATATCAACAGTCTCTATCATCATTTCAAACGGCAATACTTTAGGAGATATCTTAACGGATACATAAGATTTTCCTGCACCATTGAAGGCTATCCTGCCTTTATACGCCTTTTGCAGAGCTGCTATCTGATCGGTGGAAATATACTCGGTATAGAAATACATAGCGCCGTTCTTCTGTGATATTTCAGTTATTCCGAGATGTGCAGCCTTGTTTCTCAGCAATGAAACGTCGATAAGTCCCACTACCGACTTTGGTGGTTCACCGTAACGATCGATAAGCTCGTCAATAAGGTCAGACTTGTCGCTCTCGTTATTGACAAGCATTATCTTACGATACATATCAATTCGCTGATTAAGGCTTGAAATGTAGTTTTCTGGAATATGTGCGTCTATCTGTATATCCACCAGACACTCAGGTATTTTCTCTGGCTTAACCCCCTTTTCCTCAGCAATAGCCTCTGAAAGGAGTTGCAAATACATATCATATCCAACAGCTTCCATATGACCGTGTTGCCTGCCGCCGAGAATACTGCCAGCTCCTCTTATCTCAAGATCGCGAAGCGCTATTCTGAAACCGCTTCCAAACTGTGTAAACTCTCTCATAGCGTTCAGTCGCTTCGTAGCTATCTCCGTAAGAACCTTATCCCTCTGATAAGTGAAATATGCATAACCCCTTCGATTTGAACGTCCTACTCTTCCACGAAGCTGATACAACTGTGAAAGGCCAAAACGATCAGAGTCCTCAATGATAAGGGTATTTACATTTGGCACATCCACGCCTGTTTCTATAATAGTAGTACATACAAGGATATCCACTTCATGCTCCACAAGCTGCTCCCATATATCTGACATCTCGTCCTCGCTCATCTGTCCGTGAGCTATAGCAATACGAGCTTCAGGAAGCATTTCCTGCAAGTGTGAAGCGCAAGCACGTATAGTTTCAACACGATTATGGATATAGTAGACCTGTCCTCCACGGCGAAGCTCCCTGACGATAGCCTGAACCACAGTACCCATGTTGTACTCAATAACATATGTCTGCACAGGATATCTGTCCTGAGGTGGTTCCTCGATGACTGACATATCACGTATCCCGCTCATTGCCATATTTAGAGTTCTCGGAATAGGCGTAGCTGAAAGCATGAGCACGTCAACTCCTGTAAAACTCTCCTTGAACCTTTCTTTATGAGCCACACCGAAACGCTGCTCCTCATCGATTATAGCAAGTCCTAAGTCTTTAAATACCACAGACTTCTGAATTATTTTGTGTGTGCCGATTATCAGATCGATACGTCCTTGTTTCAGCTTTTTTATTATCTCCTCCTGTTGTTTTGGAGAGCGATATCTGCTAAGAAGCTCGATGTTCACTGGAAAGTGTTCAAAACGGCGCAAAGCCGTTTGATAGTGCTGATATGCAAGCACCGTCGTAGGTGCGAGAATAGCACACTGCTTGCCAGAAAGCACGCACTTCATGGCAGCTCTAAGCGCTACTTCGGTCTTTCCGAAACCAACATCGCCGCATAACAGTCGCTCCATTGGACGCGGGCGCTCCATATCTGCCTTAATTTCGGCGATAGAAGTTAACTGGTCATCGGTCTCAACATACGGAAAACGCTCCTCAAAATCATGCTGTATCTCGTCATCAGGATAAAATGCAAATCCCACGCTCTTTTCACGCTTTGCATAAAGAGCTATAAGCTCATGAGCCATATCTTTGACAGCACGTTTAACATTGTTTCTAGTTTTCTGCCACTCACCCGAACTTAGCTTGTTTAGCTTCACGCCGCTGTCATCACGCGGTCCGATGTATTTTGACACCATATCCAGCTGAGTTACTGGTATATATAGCTTATCCGTACCTGCATACTGTATGGTAATATAATCCTTTGTAATTCCGTCCATTTCCAGCTTGCGGATTCCTATAAATCTTCCGATACCATGACCCGAATGTACAACAAGGTCACCCTCCGTTATATCTGCTAGTGAACGTATCTCCTCCGCTTTGTTCTTCTTTTTGCGTCGCTTTCTGCGGACCGAGTCCATAGATCGTCCCTGTGTTATGAGAACTACTTTATTTTCAGGATATTCAAAGCCTCCGCTAAGACTTCCCGACATGAGCAGTACACGTCCGCTCACAGCCTCGGATTTGTCAGTGAGAATGTCACATGGAATACCGTTTTCTTCAATGTCTTGCTGAATAATAGACAGGGTTTTATCGCTACCTGCCACAAGAAACATCTTATAACCACGACGTCTGAAGTCCTCAAGATCTTCAACTAGTTGTTTCATCTCGCCGCTCCACGCAGCAGTCTGCATAGCCTCGAAGCTTACAAGACGACGAAAATCTATACGATCACCGCCCTGCATGAAGCTGCTCATGTAAAGGCATACTTTCTTTTCAGCGATATGCTGTACTTCAGGAAGTTCCAGCACATAACCATCAAGTCCTTTACAGAGTTGTCCGTCCTCCATCAGAATTTTCACGTCCTCGTTATGGCGCGTAAGAACTCCTGCAGCGTTGTCCATAACATCGGAATAATCACTGAAAAGCACTGATCCGTCTATGTAGTCGAATACAGTTGAAGAATCACCATAAACAAGCGGATAATACTTCACACTGTGAGCAAGTATTTCCCCTGCTCTCAACCTGTGAACATCTGCGCCCAGATGTTCACGGACTGCATCCATGCGTTTCCCGCGTACCTTCCTACACAGTTCCTCTATCTTGTCAGCAAGCTCGTCATTGTCGTAAAGAACTTCCCCTGATGGATATATCTCAACTTTTTCAAGAGCTTCCGTCCGGCGCTGAGTATCTGTCTCAAATTCAGATATGCTATCTATCTCGTCGCCCCAAAGTTCTATACGTACCGGCTTATCTGTCTGAACAGGAAAAATATCAAGAATAGAACCTCTTATAGAAAACTGAGAAGCTCCCTCCACCTTTTCGCAGCGCTGATATCCGCACTTAGCAAGGGTAAGCGCCATATTCGTAAGATTTATCTCCTGCCCTTGAGTCAATTCAATTCCTGCGGCAATAAGAACTCCTACAGGTATAACGGGCTGCATTACTGCCTCTATACTTGCACATATAACAGAGCAGCGGCTCTTTGCTGCCTTTATAAGTGCAGATATACGCATATGCTCATACTCATGATTTGTACTGTCAACAGGAGTAAAAACTAGCTCCTTCGACGGAAAAAGCACAGCCTCCTCACAGCCTGCCATAGTGTTTATATCATCACATAACTTTTTGGCTTCAGCTTCTGTGCCAGTAATAACGAGGTTTATCTTCTTTCCGCCAAGAGCATGAATGAGCTGTGCCCTGTGTATATGGGAAAGGCCCGTCACAGAGACGGGTGAGATATTCTTATCAATAGCTTCACGCAGACTTTTATAGCCTGCAAGTTCGGTAAAGGTGTCTTTAAAGATATTCATTGCGTTCTCCGTTAAAGAATAGATGTCATGAATTGTACTTATTCATGGCTTCGTCCGTTTTGCCCTGCACCATGAGCTTTATGCACTCGCATGCGTTTTTCACAGACTCGTTCATGAGATCTCCGTCCTCCTTGCCAAACTTTCCGAGTACCCATTTTGCAAGATCGTAATCAGGATGAGGCTTTTTTCCTACTCCCATTTTTATACGTGGAAAATCGTCTCTGCCCGTAAGCTCACAGATGCTGCGAAGACCATTATGCCCGCCATGGCTACCCTTGCGACGTATTCGAAGCTTTCCACAGTCAAGCGAAATGTCATCGCATACAACTATCAAATTTGTTGCATCTATCTTGTAAAACTCAAGTGCCTGAACAACAGCTTCGCCGCTGTTGTTCATAAAAGTGGTTGGCTTAAGCAGCAAACAGCGCTTCCCTTCGATGGTGACTTCCGCGGTCTTACCTTTGAAACGCAGGCGGCTTATATCCTCGCCAATCTGATTTGCAAGCTCATCAAGAACCATGAAGCCTGCATTATGACGAGTATTATCATATTCCAGTCCTGGATTGCCCAGTCCTGTTATCACATACTCTATTTTACCTCTTGCCGCGGAAGAATTTGCGGCTATCCTGTCGAACACATCAAAAATGCTCATATTTTTTTCCTTTCAAATGGTTAGTAGAAACGCTTCCATCAGCGTTCCGATAAATAAATCGCCTCATATATTCTCAAAGCATTAATTACTCCAGTCCTTTGAGTGATTCAACAATTTCAAGACTGTATATATCTGCAAACTCTCTGCCTGCTTTTATAGCTGCATTGTCACACAAAGACTTTGGAATATGAGCATCGCAGCCGATTATGGCTTTATTTCCTATCTTTTGCACAATTCTGAAAAACCTGTCTGATGGATAATGCCTGCCTCCTGCCATTCCAAGCAGATTAATCTCCACAGGAATACCCTTGCTTTTCAAATACTCGCACAAACGCGTCATATGCCGTTCATACTCATCATCACTGCCCATATAGCGTATCAGATCAGGGTGTGCGATATATCGGAATCTTCCTGATTCCATGCCTTCAATAATACGATTGACATACTGTATAAGCACACTCTCCTTGAATACAGGAGCTCCCATATAATCTCCCTCGTACTCTGGATCGTTGAAATGCTGTCCCATTATCATATAATCGACAGGATAATCCGCAAGTAATCTGTCCTGTGCTTCAATAAGTTGAGGTATGTATTCTGTCTCAAAACCAATATATATTTTAATATCATCTGAATATTCTTTTTTCAAGTCGGTAAGAGATCTGAAATATCCCTCAACCTCTGATGGTTTCATTCTTATATGTGAAACATATCCGTTATCAAACACCCAAGGACAGTGATCCGAAAAACCGAGTACCTTTATGCCGCCTTCAATAGCATGCTCAACAAACTCCCTGTCCTCTCCCTGCGCGTGTCCACAGCGGTAGGTGTGTGTATGGTAATTGGCAAACATTCCAAACTCCCCTTTCAAAGTATGATTATACCACTTTTCTTTAAAAAAAACAAGTCCGATAGTAGAACAACAATAAGAGAGCTATTCCATGTAAAACAGTTTTCATGTTTATTCGCTTTTCGTTGACAAAAATTGTCAATAGTTGTATCATTATAGAAAAAAGGATGGCAAAAGCTATGGTAAGTATTGACTACAGAAAATCAAAAGCAGGCTATGATAATTGCTTTGAGCTTAATTTTAATGAAATAGAAATAATACCATATAAGTATTATAAAAATGGCAAGTACGGAGCTTCACTGCGTTTCTTTGTTGATGTTCTCAGAAAAGCTGATATGCTTATAGGAAAAGAGGAATATGAGGAACTCATATGGTGCAGGATGTATCCATGCCATTTCGATGATATTCCGTTTACTATGACATATGATATTGATTACGATACAATTTCATTCTCAGTCGAGCCTGAAAACTGCAGATACAGAGAAAAAATCGCTGAAAAGCTAATATCTCTCATTGAAAATCAATTATAAAACAAAAGTCCGAAAGCTTATATCAGTATGATATACTTTCGGACTTTATTATTTTTTTTACTTTGAATTTGCGGCAGTTGCTGCTTTTTTAGCCTTTTTCTTGATAATTCTGTTTGACTTCCTGAAGACAAATCCTAGAAGAAGCTCTACAGCACCAATTATAAGCAATATTACTGACAACGGAAGAAGCAAACTTTCGGACAGATAGAAGCCAACATTATGTGTAAATGTGAAGCCCAGTGCCGAACCAATGATGATAACAATTCCTGAAAGGAATACAATAATTCCAACAATATTGAAAATCGTAGCAAAGAATCCTGTTACATGCTTTGCACGTTTGTCCACGATAGCGCTTATCCAAATGAGGAAGAGCAACACAATACCGCCGATAATTCCGATTGTTATGAATGAAAACAGGTAACTTAGCTTATCGACATCAAATCCGAGCTGTTTTCTCCACTTTCTAACGCTGAGAGAATCCGAAAAATCATCCTTCTCGAGGTTATTCTCAAGAAGCTCATAGTCCTTGTCAGTGAGCTCATAATTAAACTCATCCTCTGCAGCACTACTGTTTGCTTTTATGAAATCATTCACGAAATCGCCTGCGGTTATAGAAGGATCTGATCCTTCTCCATCGATTATGAAATCGAGGTAGTCTTCCGCAACTCGACCTGCGTACTCGCGAAAATCAGTAGCAAGAAGATATCTTTTGAAAGCTGCTTCGTCTGCCATGCCCTTTGTAGCAGTTCTGAAGCCAAGAGAGTTATACAATGCTTTTGAAAGCTCCTTATTATCAAACTCTGCAGTGAGAGTAGTCTGGGAGTTAAGCTTTTCAAATCTCCTTCTGATAACAGAACCGTTGACTCCAAGCTTTATTGCAAGCACAAAGCTGAAAAGAAGCATAAATAATACTGCGAATATGGTTACAAGAGATGCTCCGAAGATACGTCCTCCACCTACCTTTTTGCGTGCTTTTGGCTGCTCAATCTGCTGCTGCATTGACGCAGACTCAGGATTTGTCTGTACTGGCTGCTGCGGAGGTATTAAAGGCGTGCTCTGCGATGAGTTATACTGTGGATTACTATAATAATTCTGTTCACTCTGAGCCGGTATCTCCATTGTATTGCTATTGTCATTGAAAGCATCGGGAGCACCGTTCACTGGAGCTGCTGGTGCCTCCTGTTTTGGGAACTCTACAGGCTTATCCGCAGTGGTATGTAAGACCTCCGTCACACTATTGGGTTCTAAAATTGGATCTGGCTCGGGAAGTTCTATGGTCTCAGATGAACTGAGTATCTCAGTAGGCTCGTCATTAAGAAGTTGCACGTCCTCCTGAGTAAGACTGAGTGCTTCTTCATTGTTCGCTATTACCTCTTCAAGATGAGGAAGTATGGATGTAGGTTCATCATCCTTGAAGACCTCTTTAGCCTCTTCAACGACTTCATTTGCCGTTTCCTTTACCTCATCAGCGGTCTCGTTCACATTTTCTGTAACAGGTGTATTTTCCTTTTCAAGCGAAGCTCCGCACTCCGTACAAAACAGAGCATCTTCAGGCATTTCGCTTCCGCACTTTTTGCAGATCATATTATTCCTCCTGTTTTTGTATTCCGTATCAATTAGCTTGCAGCCGCCTTAAATCGGCTTTAGAATTTATAATAATTATAAGTCAAAAGATAAAATATGTCAAGTAAAAAAACTGTTACATTATATTACATCTCTGCTTTTTTTGCACTAAAAAAAGTATGATGTCGAAAATTGAAAGCTCTCCTAACCTATGGTCAGGAGAGCCAACAATTATCCAACGTTTTATCTTACCTTGGAACCGACAGGAATACTGTCGTCAACAAATATCACCTTTACTCCATCGGGAGTATCAGCGGCACATATCATGCCGTTGCTATCGACTCCTCTAAGCTTTACGGGTTTGAGATTAGCGATGAGCTGAAGCTTCTTTCCAATAAGATCCTCTGGCTCATAATACTGAGCAATACCAGATACAACCTGACGTCCACCCATTCCATCGTCAAGCTGTAAACAAAGAAGCTTGTCTGACTTCTTCACCTTTTCACAGGCTACTACCTTTGCAACTCTTATCTCAACCTTTGCAAAGTCGTCAATTGTTATCTCAGGTGCGAGATGGATTTCTTCCTTAGGAGCTTCACCCTTTTCCTCTGCAGAAAGCTTCGCCTTTGCAGCCTCCATATTCTTTGTAAGGATAGCGTTGAGCTCATCAATTTCTTTGTCCACATCTATTCTCGGGAAGAGTATCTCGCCCTTATGAACTGTTACGTTTTCAGGAAGTACACCGAACCTGCTCAGATTTTCATACTCAACATCTGATTCGCTCGCACCTATCTGATCCCAAACCTTCGGCATTGTGGTAGGCATGAACGGCGCAAGAAGTGCTGATGTTATGCGGATAGCTTCAAGAAGATTATAAAGAACTGAAGCAAGACGTGCTTTTTTAGCTTCATCCTTGCCCAACTTCCAAGGCTCTGTCTCGTCAATATACTTATTGGCACGATCAACAACCTTTGATATCTCCTCGAGAGCCTGCTTTAGCTTTGTCTCGTCGATACACTTATCTACCTCTCCGCAGAGCTCAGAAACTGTTGCTTTGAACTCGTCATCAAGTGAATCGTTTTCACGATCTGTCGGAAGAGTTCCACCGAAATACTTATCAGCCATTGCAACAGTACGTGAAACAAGGTTGCCAAATCCGTTAGCAAGATCAGAGTTAATGCGATTTATCATTATCTCATTTGAAAATAGGCTGTCTGCTCCGAGAGCCATTTCACGGAGGATATGATATCTTATTGAATCACATCCATATCGCTCACCAAGTACAAATGGATCAACAACATTTCCGAGAGATTTTGACATCTTTACGCTTTCACCGCCCTTGCTCTGCATTGTGATATAACCATGAACTGCAAGGTGCTTAGGGAGCGGCAAATCAAGAGCCATGAGCATAGCTGGCCATATGATTGCATGGAAACGCATGATGTCCTTGGCAACCATATGAACATCTGCAGGCCAGTACTTCTCGAAGTCACTGTGTGCCGAATTCTCATAACCAAGGGCTGTGATATAGTTTGATAGCGCGTCTATCCAAACGTATACGACGTGCTTTTCATCGAAAGAAACCGGAACTCCCCATGTGAATGAGGTTCTTGATACACAGAGGTCCTCAAGACCTGGCTTTATGAAATTGTTTACAAGCTCGACAGCTCTTGTCTTTGGACGAAGATAGTCAGTTTCCATAAGGAGCTTCTCTATACGCTCCGCAAACGGAGACATCTTGAAAAAATATGCTTCTTCCTTTGCAAATTTAACAGGTCTGTGGCACTCAGGGCAACATCCGTTCTCATCAAGCTGAGAGTCTGTCCAAAAGCTCTCACATGGAGTACAGTATTTGCCAGAATACTCACCCTTATAGATGTATCCTCTATCGTACAGTTCCTTAAATATCTTCTGTACCGCTTCTACGTGATAATCGTCAGTGGTACGTATATATCTATCATAGGAAATATTCATATATTTCCAGAGATTCTTGAATTTATCAACGATAACGTCAACGTACTCCTTGGGAGTTACGCCCTGCTCGGCAGCTTTCTGCTCTATTTTCAAGCCGTGCTCGTCAGTACCTGTAAGGAACATTACGTCATAACCCTGCATTCGCTTGTAACGGGCAATTGAATCGCAGGCAACAGTTGTATAACAGTGTCCGATATGTGGATCGCCCGATGGATAATAAATCGGTGTTGTAATGTAAAAGGGTTTCTTTGACATAAGGATCGCTCCAATCTTAGTGTTTATTTCCCGTTTCCTGATGAAAGAAAGGGATACAAATTATATTATATCACATTTTTTTTGCGTTGTCACGCTTTTTTTATACTTTTTTAATTCAACGTCGAAGTCTGTCTTAAAAAGCGAGAAATTATCTAACGATTTTTTACAAAATATTAATTTTATATTCTAAAAAAAGCGAAAAATTAACACATTATCTATTGATATGGTAATTTCACAATGTTATAATATATATAGAAATACAACTCAGAGAGGAGAATTTCTATGAAACTTGCGAGGTTACTGGGAGCGGCAGTAGCAGCGTATTTTATTGTTTCAGCCAATTTTCTACCTCATTTTGCAGTCGCGGACAAGGCGATAGGAGATCAATACGTACTTGAAGGCATAAATCCTTTTGATTCGCCCATAAAGCCTACCCTCTCGCTGAGTCGACTTGAGCTCACGCTAGAGGAAGCAAAAACCGAGCCCGTCCGCACCATGAATATGACTATTAAAGGCGCAAATAATAAGTATGCTCCTACAACTCTTCATATTAACTATGACGAAAGGCTTTCGCTTATAATGGACGGAGATTGCTGCGCCGACAGGGGTAAGGCCATTGCCAAGCTTGACGACGTACAGTTTGTTTCGGGTTCTCACAGCTTCTGCCTTGTAACCGCAGGCAGTACTGACTGCGGTAAGGACGGCGTTATGTGGAGCTTCACCTTCAGGCTGCCCGATGATATCAAGGAGGGCGATGTTTTTCCTGTCTGCATTGAATATCGGCGCAAGGAGCTTACAAACGACCTTTTCACTAATATCAACAACGACCGTACAGGACAGCTAATGGAAGCATGGATATTCACAAACGGCATACAGCACGGTTATATCAAGATAAAAGAATCCGTTGTCACAACGGATAAAAACGAAATGACCACAAGTTCAACAACCACCTCAACAACCACCTCAACAACCACTTCAAAAACCACAACGACTACAACGACTATTGCAACTAAAACCACAGTCACGACAACTCAGCCCGTTACTTTAGTTTCGCAACCTTTATATATGCTTGGCGACCCTACAGGAAACGGAATTATCGACGCGGTAGATTCTTCTTATGTTCTTGGAGCCTACGCGAGATTTTCAATCGGCAAGGATTCTCCCGACGAGAAGTGTCTTGCTACCTGTGACGTAACCAAAGACGGTATTGTGGACGCAGTGGATGCTTCTAAAATACTTTCTTACTATGCTTACACCTCCTCATCAAAAGAACCAAAAAGCTTTGAAGAGTTTATTCAAAGCTAATACATACTTTCACTTAAAAACTCCGCGAAAGAGTATTCTTTAGCGGAGTTTTTCTTATCGTTGTTTTAATAACACTTCTGCTATCCTGATATCCTCAGGAGTTGTAATCTTTATATTTGTGTAGTCTCCCACTGTCATTGCCACCTTGCCACCAATAGCCTCTACCAGCTGACAATCGTCAGTGAAATCAAGTCCGTGCTCGAGGGCAAAATCTATTCCCTCAAAATATAATCCACGCCTGAAAACCTGCGGAGTCTGCGTAATATAAAGCGTGCTTCTTGGTGGAGTATCAACTATGAGTCCGCCGTCCACAGATTTTATTGTATCCTTTACAGGAACTCCGAGAGTTGCACCGCCGAAAACAGAAGCGTCCTTAATCACTTTTTCAATGTGCTCTGACCTGACTAGTGGACGTGCCCCATCATGGATAGCTACAAGTTCACTGTCTTTTGAAATCTTCTTTATTCCGTTAATAACGCTCTCCTGTCGGGTTGCTCCACCAGTAGTGCAGGCCGAAAGCTTAGTTATGCCCGCGAGCTGAGCTTCATCCTGTATGGCAGGAATATCTGCTTCTCGAGCAACGATCACGATTTCACTGACACTTTCACAAGCCTGAAAAGCTGTCATTGTTACGCCTATGACCTTCCTTTCGCCCAGTGGAAGAAGTATCTTGTTAACGCCGCCCATTCTTGTAGAATTTCCTGCACAAACTATGACTACAGATGTTTTCATATCAAATATTTCCTTTCTCCTTATCCTTATCAAGCTCAATTGGAGCTGTTCTTATGCGTATCTCTGGAAGTTTTTCGATGATATAACTGTAACTGAACAGTCCGTCCTCGGTTGTGAGGTCATTTTCACCACTTGCAGGAGGTGCAAAAATCTTAATGGCCAACTCGCATCCGCCATTTATGTTATGTTCATAAAAGGCAGGCATCAGATCCAAGTACTTAGTTGTTGGAGACTTGTAAAACCAGCGTCCGTTGAACTCAAGCATAAGGTTTGAGTCATCTTCAAAATACAGTTCACAGAACACAGGTGGAGCTTCGAAATAAAGCAGAACTGCTATTCCCTCTGCATCTTCAGAGCTTCTCCATGTAAGCTTAACAGGCAGCCCAATCTCGCTTCCAAGAATCATAGATGGAAGGAACCTTTTTCTGTTTATAATTTCCCTGTAAGTCTGCATTACAGGCTGTTCTATTCCCACATTGGAGTTGTTTGGATCTTCTCTTTCAAGTCCAAGTCGTCCTCGGTCACGAAACTGATAAAAGCAGAAACCCGAAAGCCAGTCCGCCTTTTCTTCCTCAACTATATTGCAGAAAAGTCTTATCATATCAGCCTGTTCATAAGGACCTGTCACGTTTCCGTCTGCATTGAGTTCCGACATAACCATTGGCTTTGAATCACCACCGTTAATGTACTTAAAGCGCTCATAGCTTTTTTTTGTGAGCTCAAAAACTTCACGAACTGAATTCCTGTTGTGTGTAGTACCGCCACTCTCAGCGACATCTAAGGGCCATCCCCAGTGAAGTGCCATATACTTGTCGACAGACCATATATCAGTATCGCGCACAGCCTGTGCGAACTCCTCTTCATATACCATTTTTTCGGAATTTATGTCCTCGACGCCACCGATACAAAGAATAGTTTGTACATTTGGTGCGTGTTTTTTTATAATTTTCACGGCACGACAGTAAAAGTCTGCAACCTGCTGATAATTAGCTCTCCTGTTGAACTGAAACCAGTTTCCTGTAGCCTCATGGTTTATCCGCAGAAAAAGCCTGCCGAATCTTTTCAGATCCTCACCTATAGCTGCAAGGTGCTCGTCAGAAACAAATGGGTCAATGGTTAGGGTAAGGGTAACGTCCTGTCCATGCCTGCGTATATCACGCATGGATGCAAACGGCTCGCCATCTCTGTTTCCGTTCAGACCACCGAGATACGGAAAATAGTCGTCATAGGGGTAGTCCCACTGAAATGCTATCTTTTTGTCCTTGTAATACTCAGAGATACGCGCAGGCCACTCCTTGTCCAAGGGATAGTAGCAGTACATGAGGCTGACACTCCTGTGGGGGCGACCAAGCCTGCTGAGTATATAATCCTGATTGACATATTCGCCTCTTTCGCTTCCATCGCCGAGGTCAACAGCACAGGCAGCTTTGCCCATAGTGATTTTATATGCCTTTTGCATGGGATAGTTTCCTTTCCTGCTATTTATATTAATTATAATATACATTATATAAAGTGTCAACGATTAATTTTTCGTCCAATAAAAAAACGTAAGGAAGCCAATAATGAAGCTACCTTACGTTTTTTATTTCAATTATTAATTACATAGTAACGATAAAACATACACTCTTGCCTGGCTGATTGAGTACATGTATCTTGAACTTATGCTTATCAGCAACGGATTTCGCAATAGCAAGTCCAAGTCCATAGCCTCCTGTAGCGCGATTTCTTGATTCATCGCTACGATAGAAGCGTTCAAATATCTTTTCGGTATCAGTTTCCTTTATGCCCTGTCCTGTATTATATACAGATAACAGTTTCCTTTCACCTGAACGCTTAAGCGTTACCTGAACAGTACCGCCTTCGTTAGAATACTTGAGAGCGTTATCTATGAATATTGCAGCCATCTGTTTGATATGCTTCTCACTGCCACTAAGCATGATGTTGTCCTCGATATTCACCTCAAACTTCTTATTGTTCTCAAATGCCTGACACTCAAACGGAAGAGCTGTATTCGCAATAGCTTTGCTGAGATTGAAGTATCTGCGTTCAAGCTCGTTATTACTATTTTCCAGCCTTGTGAGGTTCAAAAGGTCATTTACTAAAACACTCATTCGGTCAGTCTGTGATTTTATATAGTTAAGCCACTTGTTATCGCCAATCTCTCCCTCAAGAACATCCGCATTTGTGGAAATTACCGTAAGAGGAGTCTTCAGCTCATGACTGGCGTCAGAAACAAACTGCTTCTGTTTATCAAATGCTTCCCTTATAGGCTGAATGCTCTTCTTGCTGAGGAAGTACGCAAGAACTGAAAGAACTACAAGAGCTATGAGACCTACGATTATAGTAGTACGCTTAAGTTGGTTAAGCATATCCTTTTCTGAGCTTTTGTCCGTAAGAATCATGATAGTGCCATTGGGTTTGCTTGCTCGATAATACTGATACGAGTTTATCATTCCCGTATCCTTTCTGTCGTTTATAATAGCATTTGTGTACCTTTGAGCTCTTTCGTCTATAATATAGTCATTAAATAGAGTAGCAAGATACTTGCCGTTGGTATCAGCCATTATCGCAAAGTAGTCGATAGAACCGATAGTCTTTGGTATGGACTCAACGCTCGTCCTGTTCTGAGCCATTGAAGTGCTTGTATTCGAATATGGAGCATAACTTTCTTTGTAGAAGCCAAGCTGTACTATCTGATAGTCATCGCTTTCATAAGCCGTCTTAGCCAGTACAGCGTTTTCAGTCTCTTTTTCTGATTTTATTTCTTCCTCATCAGTGTCACTGCTTTTCTGAGGAGTAAGGCAGGTATTATATTCATTTGAATTTTTGTTGTACTGATAATTAGGATTCATAAAATCCATTGGGCCATTCGGCATCCAGAATGTATACGGATTCGGAACGCCCCACCAGTTCTCGTTCTTACCTTGTGGTTGAGTGAACCAAGGCGGAGTTCCCTGACCGTCCCATGTGCTGCCGTCATCGTTTATCCATTTAGTTCCGTCCCATTTCCAGCCATTGTAGCTCCATTCCTGGTTGTTATTCTGATTGTTATTCTGATTGTTATTCTGATTGTTCCATTGGCTCCAGTTCTGATTACCATTCTGTTCGCTCCACTTTTTCCAATCATCTTCAGTCCACTTGCTCCAGTCCTGGCCGCCATTCTGTTCGTTCCACTTTTTCCAGTCATCTTCAGTCCACTGACCCCAGTACTGATTTCCTCCACTCCAGTTCTGTCCGTCCTGACCGTTCTGACTGCCCCAGTCGCTCCAACTCTGACCGCCGTTATGGGATGTGGAAGATCCGCCAGGGTATGTCGGGATTGCAAACCAGGTATATTCCTCACTTTTAGGCTCGGTCTGCTGTGGTTCATTGTCTGTTTCCGGATTATTATTCTCCGAATTATCTACTTCTGTATTCTCCTCATTCACAGTTGCCTCTTCTGTGTTTTCAGCTGTAGTTTCCGTCGACGATGGAGCTGTTTCTGAAGATGTCACAGTCGTACCTGCAGAAGTAGTAACCTTTTGCTCCTCAGCAGGCTTGGGAGGTGGATTATTATTACTGCCATCCCACGGAATTGCCGAAGAAGTAAAATAGAAGCTTGCCTTCTTCTCATCGTATCCAAGGCCTGCTGCAATATCCTGCAAGACCTCCTTTGACTCTTCACTCATAACTGCTTCCGTAATAACATTTATTCCAATTATAAGAGCAATAAAAACAGCAAGAAGAATACTGACAATCATACCGAAAAGCTTCATTTGAGCTTTATTGAACATACGATCATGTACTTTCCTGAACATCTGTCATTCCTCCTTTTATTATTTTTATTCTAGTGAGTAACCTATTCCACGGGCAGTTTTAATCTGTACGGGAGCTGATATCACCGAGAGCTTCTTTCTAAGAAACGAGATGTACACCTCAATATTATTGTATTCCACGTCACTCTCGTAGCCCCATATTTTCTCGATTATCCTTTCTTTCGGAAGGATTTGCTTTGGATTTGATATGAGGAGCTCCATTATCTGATACTCCTTAAGTGAGAGCTTCACATCATTTCCACGCCACATTACTGAACAGGTGTTTTTATTCAGTTCAAGGCCATTATAGTCGAGCCTCTTTTCATCAACAAGCTCGCCCTTTCTTCTCGTGAGAGCGCGTACACGTGCAAGGAGCTCACCCGTTACAAACGGCTTAGTTATGTAGTCATCAGCGCCACAGTCAAGACCGTTTATCTTATCCTCTATTTCGCTTCGTGCGGTAAGAAGCAATACAGGAGTATGTATCTTCTCCTGTCTCAGTTTTCTCAAAACCTCAATACCATTCATGCCCGGAAGCATGATATCTAGTATTATACAGTCATAAACGCCAGTTAGTGCATTATCGAGTCCGTCAACTCCATCATAAACAGTATCAACGTTGTACATATTTCTTCTAAGAATTTCGGACAGTGCGTCCGCAAGCTGCATCTCGTCCTCTACAACGAGAAGTCTCATAATAATTACCCCCTCAGTATAACAGCCGCCAAATACGGTATAATTAAGCTATAGGAATCATAAAATCATCTCTTGAATGAGTATACCATTCCACTCTACTACTATTATAACACAAAAAATTGAAATAAGCTTAAAAAAGCAAAATGTTCAATATGTTGATTAGGAAAAAATTTCGTTGCATTTTTGTGCACATCAACAGTTTTGTATTATTAGTGCCATCAAATGTTGACTATAAGATAGATTTGTGCTAAAATTGATATACAGAATAGAAACTATAATTTACTGTTTTTACTCATTATATATTTTTTATAATGATAATATATATATTGTTATACAGCACACATAACAGTAATGGATAGGAGGGGCGCGAATGTTATCACCTATGGAACGTAAAAAAGTAGGATTTCCTCTGCTCGCTTCGAGTACAGCTGAGCTGAAAAAATACGTGGACGTTTACAGCCTTTTCGTCGAAAATGGTTATACAAGAGAACTCTGCGATGCCTATTCGGACGCTTTCATCGACAACGCTAAAAAACCTGCCCCCTTCGATATCATACAGCTTTCTTATTTTTATGACAAAATTATGGATCATAAAACTGCTGCCTTTTACCTTGACAAACTCGCTGATAAGAAGCTCAGCGGAGAAGAACGCTTTGATTACTGTACGGGTATGCTGCGAACTATCAGTAAGATAGGCAACTGGCGTGATGCTGAAGACTTCCGCACTAGGAATATAGGTTTTTTGCAGAAACAGACTTCCAAGATGTCACAAAAAAAGCAGGCAGAACTATACATTGCCCTTTCACTTGCGGATTGCGCAGCCAAGAGTTTTACTCCGGCACTGAAGTTGTTGAAATTCGGATATAAACCTCAGGGCAAGAACGATGTTACTCTACTCGAGATATTCATTACAGCAGTATATATCTTTGCACGTGCAGGCGATAGCGAGGGCCTCAACGGAGCTGTCAGCAATGCAGAAGGCTGTCTGAAACTATTCAAAAATTTGGAATTTTCATGGGAAGAAACTTATTTCAAGAGCCGTATAGAAAATGCTAGGAATGGCATACTATGACATCAGGCTCCGACTTTGGTCGGAGCTTTTCTGATTTTTATAAGAAGAATTTCAAGTTAAAATATTAGATTATATAAAAAAATAGTATTTTTTGCAAAAATTGCTACCACAAGTCAATTGTTGCTATTTTTAATAAAAGTTAAATGAAAAGTGGTCAGTTTGGCTTTTGAGCATTATGACGAACATATCACTTTTGTGCTGTTAAATATATCAACTCTGTAAACGGCGCTTTTATAGGAAATTTTCAATTGCTTTTTTGTTCTGAAAAAAATAATAACAATATTTCCTTTGGTTTGTAAACAGAATGTGTATAAATCAATTAAGATAATCCGTTTATAATTTCTTAATTTAATATTTTATACTTATTTTAGCAATATAGTGCTAATTTCAAGCAATATAATCAATTGAACTTCAGTCCTACATAGTCTATAATACAATTGTTGGAAGAGAAATGTGCCGAAAAATCGGCTTCTCTACCACCACATAATAATGTAAAGATATATTATGTGTCCTGTAACAAAATCGGCAATTATATCCTGTGTTGCTCGATTCGGTTTTAAACTCCGCCGAATCCTAATTTCATCCATTCAGTTTCACTAGACTTCTGACTATTCACAACTGTTATTAAACATTAATGCCTATAATATGTTTAATCGCCTAAAGCAGTTTAATGACGCTTGATACGTTAGCGCAGTCGTGGCAGCATAGCAAACAGGTATAAGGCACTGCGGAATTTGTGCCGGCCGTAAATGACGTTTGAGTATAGAGGGTGCTCGGCGTCACCTGATAGCGACCTTGATTGGCTATTGAGAGGGTGTCAATGAAGGTCGTTATTATTTTGCTGTTTTCGTTCTATACCATATATAAAAAGGTCTGCCAGCGAGCAGACCTTTTTTCTTTCCCACAGTGCAAACCACTCCGAGTGGCATGTGCTGCGGGAATTATTTTATTTTATTTTCCAAGCTTCGTCTTGAGCTTCCTAAGAGTGTACCCCTCATTTATCTTCATAACACCTCTGTCAATAGCAAGAGCATAATCAGGAACATCTCTTGTAACTGTGGTTCCAGCAGCTGTATAAACAGCTTTTCCCAACTTTACAGGAGCTATAAGATTAGTATTGCAACCCACGAAGCAGTTATCACCGATAACACAACGGCTCTTTGCGATACCATCGTAGTTTACAGTAACAGTTCCGCAACCGATATTCACGCGCTTTCCGATATCACTGTCCCCAACGTATGCAAGGTGTGCGATAGCAGTTTTTTCGCCGATAGTCGAATTCTTGATCTCTACAAAATCACCAATCTTAGCCTCAGATCTGATAAGGCTGTCTGGACGGATATGTACATAAGGTCCGATATTTACACCCGATTCTATAACAGAATCATATGCCTGAACAGTATTGAGACTTACCTCATCGCCTATCTTACAATTCTCAACCAAAGTATTTGGTCCGATAACACAATTTTGGCCAACCGATGTATTTCTTCTAAGAATGGTGTTAGGAAGTATCTCTGTTCCCACGCCTATCTCAACACTGCGCTCGATAACAACGCCGTCAGTGCAGGTAAATTCCACACCATTCGCAAGATGTTTATTGATAACAGCCATTCTTGCATATGTATTGAGCTCAAGCAGATCCTTTCTGTCATTTGCACCTTTTATTATATCAGCGTTGTCAGATTTGAAAGCTCCTGCATTCTTGCCTTCGGAAATTGCTATAGAAACTGTATCCGTCAGGTAGTACTCATTCTGAGCATTGTTATTGTCAAGTTTACCTAGGAGTTCTACAAGATCAGCAGTTCTGAACCAGTAAGCACCAGAATTAACTTCCTTTACCGCTTTCTGCTCATCAGTTGCGTCCTTCTGCTCAACAATTCCGCTTATTCCCTTTGCACTACGGATTATTCTTCCGTAGCCAAACGGATTTTCAAGTTCGGCAGTAATGACAGTCACGGAATTTCCCTGTTCTTCATGCGTTTTAAGCGAGTTCCTGATAGTCTCTTCATCAATAAACGGAGCATCACCGCAAAGCACAAGAGTATTTCCGCTTGTATCGTTCTCAAGAAACGGTATAGCCTGTTGTACAGCATGTCCTGTGCCAAGCCTCTCAGCTTGAAGAACAGTTGTGTACTTCTTGCCTAGATACTCGTCTATCATTTCCCCTTTGAAGCCCTTTACTACACAGATATCAGTTATATCTGCACTCTCACAGGCAGTTATTACCCAATGGAGCATAGGCTCACCAAGAACTTTGAAAAGTGGCTTGGGCATTTCCGCCTTCATTCGCTTGCCCTGTCCACCCGCTAAAATTACAGCTTTATTCATGTTTTATACCTCCTCAATTAGTCGCAAAACTTATTCCTGCGACGCAGGCTGTGATGCCTCCTGCTCCTGTGTTGTCAGCTCTGCCTGTTCAGTCGATTGCTGCGTCATGCTTAGAAGATAATCCTCTGATGCAGGTATGAGCTTCCATCCGTCCCCATCAATCAGAACTACCGTTACTGGATCAGTAAACTCACTTGTCTCACCGTCTTTTTCTATACCAATATTGACGTTGACGCCATAACCATCTTTTATCTGATAATTCTTGCCATTTATCTGCAAACCAATAGCAAAAGCATCAAAATACTGCTTTGCGGACTTTATAGCCTCATCACTCAACTTTTTTCCACTGTCTGTGCTGAAAGTCTTAAGTGTTCCACCTACGCCTGAGCTCATAGCTGCAGCAAATTCTTGCTTCATGCCTGAACTTTCAATTCCCTCTATCATGACCTCAGGGTACATACACCTTAACATCGTGTCAACTTCGCCTGATACACTACTTTCTGCAAAGTCCTTGAGGACCTTTTCTGCATCCGCAGAAATAGTTGTCTCAGCCTCTGTTTGAGCTACGTTATCTCCGCTCTTTTCATCACCTGACTTTTGGCTACACGAAGCGGTGCATACCGCCATAATGCATACCATAAACAACGCTGTAAGTTTTTTCATGTTTCACGTTCTCCTTTCGTACACTCATACACCTATTTTTACACACTTTAGCTGTAAATGCAAGTGTTTTTTGCGAAAAGCGCTCCGCTTTGTTGATTTTTGTACAAATATAGCATTTTTAACGGCTTATTTTTGTCATCACAAATATGGTAATTTTTTCTTTAATGTGTTATAATATGTTTAACTCGGATGATGTCCCTCGGGACAAGCGTCCGGTAATGTAAAAAATGGAGGTATACACCAATGGCAAATAAGTATTGTTACCTTTTCTCAGAGGGTAATGCCAACATGAGAGAGCTTCTCGGCGGTAAGGGCGCTAACCTCGCTGAGATGACTAACATCGGTCTCCCTGTTCCTCAGGGTTTCACCATTACAACAGAGGCTTGTACTCAGTATTACGAGGACGGCGGAATCTCTGACGAGATTATGGCTGAGATCAACGAGTATATCGTTAAAATGGAAGGAATCACAGGAAAGAAGTTCGGCGATAAGGAGAATCCTCTCCTCGTTTCTGTTCGTTCAGGCGCAAGAGCTTCAATGCCTGGTATGATGGATACAATCCTTAACCTCGGTCTCAACGAGACAGTTGTTAACACAATCGCAGAAAAATCAAATAACCCAAGATGGGCTTGGGACTGCTACAGAAGATTCATCCAGATGTATTCTGACGTAGTTATGGAAGTTGGTAAGAAGTATTTCGAAGAGCTTATCGACGAGATGAAGGCTAAGAAGGGCGTAACTCAGGACGTTGAGCTCAACGCTGACGACCTCAAGGAGCTCGCTGGCCAGTTCAAGGCAGAGTATAAGGCTAAGATCGGTACAGACTTCCCTAACGATCCTAAGGAGCAGCTCATCGGTGCTATCAAGGCTGTATTCCGTTCATGGGACAACCCAAGAGCTAATGTTTACAGACGTGATAACGATATTCCTTTCTCATGGGGTACTGCTGTTAACGTACAGTCAATGGCATTCGGTAATATGGGTGACGATTGTGGTACAGGTGTTGCCTTCACACGTGATCCTGCTACAGGTGAGAAGAAGCTCATGGGTGAGTTCCTCACAAACGCACAGGGCGAAGACGTTGTTGCTGGTGTTCGTACTCCTATGCCTATCCAGCAGATGGCTGAAACATTCCCTGAGGCTTTCGCTCAGTTCAAGGAAGTATGCCAGACTCTCGAAAATCACTATCATGATATGCAGGATATGGAGTTCACTGTTGAAAACAAGAAGCTCTATATGCTCCAGACAAGAAACGGTAAGAGAACTGCACAGGCTGCTCTCAAGATTGCTTGTGACCTCGTTGATGAGGGCATGAAGACAGAGCAGGAAGCTGTTGCAATGATCGACCCAAGAAACCTCGATACACTTCTCCACCCACAGTTCGATACAAAGGCTCTCAA
>JAEEGJ010005278.1_pt1 | contig 41138 bp, 42 predicted proteins | sample 8958761 | NCBI WGS metagenome assembly JAEEGJ01 (sample SAMN16246546, study PRJNA631951) | gut metagenome | biome: gut microbiome; feature: rumen; material: RS-attached | host: Bos | place: Iran: Karaj | collected 2018-10 | reverse complement strand
AGAATCTGTTGATTGTCTTCCTTCCTGATCATAGCATTGACTATGGTCGCTATACAGAGTCAGAACCTCTTCGCAACAAGATTCCACTGGTATGGACAGGTGGAGCCGTTAAGGCACATCAGGACATTGCTACATACTGTAACCAGACAGACCTTGCTGCCACCTTGCTGGCACAATTGCGATTACCACACGACAACTTCCTTTGGAGTCGTGACGTACTGAGCAAATCCTACAGGTATCCCTTTGCCACACACAACTTCAACAACGGGTTCTCGCTGACAGACAGTACGGGATTTATGGCATACGATCTGGAATCGCAGCAGGTCATGACCAACAAGAGTAGTGAGACATCACGTCTGGTAAAAATGGGAAAGGCCATCCTTCAAGCCACGACAAAGGACCTGAAGGAGAAAGGGAAGAATTAGAAGATGAGAAAAGTAAATGTGTTATTGAGACCTCTGGCAGCGACCATCTGCAACCTGCTGATGGTATATGTCGTATATTTCCTGGCACGTATCATCTATCTGCTGGTGAACTTCAGCTACTTTGAGCAGGGGCTCACCTTCACCCACCTCTGTGAGATGTTCGCAGGCGGACTGGTTTTCGACACCTCTGCCATCCTCGTCACAAATATCCCATATGTCGTACTGATGCTTTTGCCCTGGCATCGGAAGGAGAACAACCTCTACCAACAGATTTGCCGATGGGTCTTTGTGATAATCAATGCCTTGGCACTCGTGGTGAATCTCTGCGACAGCGTCTATTTCCAGTACACCATGCGCAGAACGACGACGACGGTCTTCAGCGAATTCTCGAATGAAGGAAATCTTGGTTCTATCTTCTTCAAGGAAACCGTCAGTCACTTTTACCTTGTACTCATCTTCGCTTTAGTGGTATGGGCGCTCTACAGATTCTACCGTAAGCCAGAAGTCGGGAATAGCCGTTATCGCTGGTGGCATTATGACCTGGCGATGCTGCTTTCACTCTGTGCGGTAGCGCCTTTCGTAGTGGCTGGTATCCGAGGTGGTTTTACTACTGCTGTACGTCCTATCACCATCAGCAATGCCAATCAGTATGTGGACCGTCCTATCGAGGCCGCATTGGTGCTGAACACCCCATTCTCGCTCTATCGGACTATCGGAAAAGATGTGTTTGTGGTTCCTGAATATTTCAACAATCCTCAGGAGATTGAGGCCGTCTATAGTCCTATCCATACACTAACAGACACCATACCTATGACAAAGAAGAATGTGGTGGTACTGATTGTCGAGAGCTTCGGACGGGAATATATAGGTGCGCTCAATAAGACGTTGGAGAGAGGACGCTACAAGGGTTATACCCCCTACGTGGACCAGCTGATTGCGAAGAGCACTACCTTCTCACACTCCTATTGTAATGGCCGGAAAAGCATCGACGGGATGCCTTCCATCCTCTCGAGCATTCCGATGTTTGTGGAGCCCTTCTTCTTGACACCTGCCTCTATGAACCACGTCAGCGGCATCGCATCACTGTTGGCAGACGAAGGCTACCAGACAGCATTCTTCCATGGGGCACAGCGAGGGTCGATGGGCTTCCTGGCTTTCTCCCGCGCCACTGGATTCCAACAGTATTACGGACGTGAGGACTACGAAGACGATCGTCGCTTTGGGGGCGAGAAAGACTTCGATGGTACATGGGCCATCTGGGACGAGCCCTTCCTGCAATACTATGCCAAGAAGATGTCGGAGATGCAGGAGCCTTTCATGACGGCCGTATTCACCGCCAGCAGTCATCATCCCTATGTCGTGCCGGAACAATACAAAGAGGCTTATCCAGAAGAGGGCATCGTGATTCACAAATGTATCCGTTATACGGATATGGCTATCGGTAAGTTCTTCGAGACGGCCAGTAAAGAGCCCTGGTTCAAGAATACCATCTTCGTATTGACTAGCGACCACACCAACCTCTCTGATCATGCAGAGTATCAGACCGACCTTGGAGGATTCTGTTCACCGATTATCATCTATGAGCCTGAGAGTGTTCGACAGCCTGAGATACAAGACAAGATAGCCCAACAGATTGACATTCTGCCGACCCTGATGGGAATGCTTCATTACCAAAAGCCCTATTTCGCCTTCGGCATCGACCTGCTGAATACTGCAACAGAAGACACGTGGGCCGTGAACTATCTGAATGGTGTTTACCAGTATGTGAAACAAGATCATGTCCTGCAATTCGACGGTGAGAAGACCGTCGGGTTCTATGCGCTCAACGACTCGCTGATGCAGCACAACCTCGTAGGTAGGCAGCCGATGCAGATGGAGCGTGAACTGAAGGCCATTATCCAACAGTATATGGAACGCATGACACAAGACCGTCTTTTGCCCTAAGCCCCAACCGCGTATGAAGATAAAGGAAGTAAACCTGATGAAACCCATCGTAGAACAATGGCCGCTGATGCTGGCCTATATCGTACTGATAGGTTGGATATCTGTGACAAAGAACCCCATTCCCCGTTGGATGCTCATCTTTCTGCACGCTTACCTTCTGGTTTCTGTTGTCACCTTATGCAAAAGCCGTATTGTGAAGGCATTGGCATATATCATTATTTATATACTCTTCACCACGGAAATCGTACTCGAATGGATCTTCGGAATGAATATCTCACCCAATGTCATCACGTTGTTCGTAGAGACCAATGCCCGCGAGAGTAAGGAATTCCTGGAATCCATGCTCGACAAGCCCCGTCTCTGGCAAGTCCCGTTATGCGTCGCTGGCATGATCGTCCTGAATATCATCGCAGAGAAGAGCCGTTTGAGAGTTAATCAATGGTGCAAGGGTCCCAAGACCACAAAGATCCTCAAGAGTATAGCGGTAATCCTTTTGGTCGGAGGTATCATCTTCAGTTATAACTACATCAAACTGTTTCAGTGTGAGGAGATGAACCAAGTAGATGAGTGGCGCAGTCACCAGCGTAATCCGGATGACCTCGTCACCAAGGTTGTGGTCTCGTTCTATGACATGAGCATCGCCGAGAAAGAGATGTCGAGAGTCATCAGACTGGCAGAACAAATAGAAGTTCTCCCCCAGGACACAAACGATGACTCGCTGAACGTCATCGTCGTCATCGGTGAATCCTATATCCGTGAGCACGCAGCCATCTACGGTTATCCTCTGCAGACCACTCCCTTCCTCAGTCACGAACAACAAGAAGGTCGATTATTTGTCTTCACAGATATGGTGAGTCCTTATAACCAGACGACGCGCGTCATCCGCAACCTACTCAGCTGCAACAGCCTGGGGCATCATGAAGACTGGTCTTCGGCACCGCCCTTCACGGCCGTCTATAAGAAGAACGGTTTCCATGTGGCCATGTACGATAACCAGAAGAACTTCGATATGGGTTTTGTTTTTGCTTACTCCCTGAACACTTACCTCTATCATCCGCAAATCATGAAGGCCTGTTACCATGAGACCAACGATAGTACCTTCGAGTTCGACGGACAGTTGGTGGAGTATTATAAGAGGAAAGAGGGAAGGAGAGAAGGAGAAAAGGAGAGTGGAAAGAGACTGGTGCTTTTCCATCTTCTAGGACAGCATGTCGGTTTCGATTACCGTTATCCAAAAGACTTTGCCTATTATGATGAGGATAGTCTCAGTTTCCGTCAGGAGTCTTGGCTTACTGAAGATATGCGAGAGGATATTGTCCACTACGACAATGCCACACGTTATAACGACTACGTACTCCAACAGATTATCAATCTCTATGCCCATGAGAGTACCATTGTCGTCTACCTGTCCGATCATGGTGAAGAAGTCTACGACTACCGTGAGAACCTCGGACGCGATGACTGGAACATGGGCAGTGACCCCCGTCAGGTACTCCGATGGCAATATATGGTGCCATTCGTCGTTTGGTGCTCCGATAAATATGCAGCCACTCATCCTGAACATATCACGCAACTCCGGGAAGCCACCTCACGACGGGCAATGCTCGATAATGTCTGTCAGCTGCTCTTCCATCTCTCAGGTCTTCGCACACCTTATTATCATCAGGATCGGGATGTGCTCTCTTCAGGATACAGCTATCCGAAGCGAATCATCAACGAGACCATTGATGCTGACAGTCTGCTAAATAATCTGTTGGAATAAATCGTCGAAATGACCGAAAGCGCTTTCCGTCAGAGGAACCTGAGGATCTTTGATCCAATAGAGCGGCGTGTCATGATACATCGAGGCCACCAGCGTAAAGGTACTCGGCGCACCCATCAGATAGTCACAACGTGACAACAGATACATATCTTCCGCAGGATTGCCTTCTGGGAAGACCACCGTCTGACCTGAAAGTGCCTGACGATATTTCTCCTGATCCAGTTCCGGGTCATTACCACAGATAAAAACCACCGTCTGCCGATCTGGATACAAGGCCAGGAATTGACGGATAACACTGAGATACTGATCATCGGTATAATAGTATTTCCCTCCCTGCCATGTGCGATAGTCCCCACGCCGGATATGCACGCCTAAACGCAAGGTCTCAGCAGGAATCTGATGCATCACATCATCCACATGGACCTTAACTGCTTCATCGAAGGCAAAAAGTTGCAGAATCTCAGGTTTGTATTTCAGAAAGAGATCATACCATCGTGCCTGCCAGCCGCCCACGACAATCATTTTCCGACAGAGCATCTGCTTTTCCTCGCAGCTATAGTCAGCCCTCTCCTCATCGAAGCGGACGGTAGGTATGAGTTTCCACTTGGCCGCATACTTCGCAAAGACATAAGTAAGAAAATGATGATAAGGGGTATGACAGATGTGAAACCACGGATACTTATAGGCAAAACGCATTGACACCGTCTTGCGGCCATGTTCCCTACCCCAGGCATAGACATGTCCGTATTGCAACATATTATTGGCCATCCGACCCTTATCGTGTACGAAAATCATTCTTCACTCCTGTCTCCTGATTCCTGTCTCCTGACTCCTTCCTTCCTCAACTCCTCAACACTCGAAGTGATATCCACTCGCCCTGTGGTCTCGTCGTAGCGCAGATTAAACTCCTCGTGTGTCCGTTTCCAGCGGTTGTGCGTCCAAAGGTAACACGCCGGATCCCTTCGAATACTCTCTTCCAACAGGTGGAAATAAGCATCAGTCAGTTCGTAATCCTTCGTCTGCTTCGGATCTCTGGTAATGAGTTTGAGCGTTGCCTCGTAATAGCCTCTGCGCACGCGATGCATGTCGAGGTAGAAGATGGCGTGTCCGGCCCCTCGAGCCAGGCGCTCGGTACCCGTCAGCACAGGGGTATCGTGATTCAGAAAGTCGAGCCAGTGGTGAATATTATTCCAGAATGGAACCTGGTCTGAGATGTAGCCGATCATAATCGGCTGACCTTGCTTGCGATAGGTGGCCACGCGTCGTAACGTCTCTGCCATCGGTATGCTTTCGGCACCCCAACGCTCTCTCAGTTTCAGGAACAGTTTATCAAAAGCTGCATTCTCCAGTACGTGATAGATTTGTCCGCAATGCGCCTTCGGAGTGACCCAGAGCGGCATCGAGGTGACCCATTCCCAGTTGCAATAGTGTCCCAGATAAAGGGCTATAGACTGGCCGCTCTCCAATACTTCGTCAGCCCCTTCAACACCTTTGAAAACCATGCGGCGCTTCAGGTTCTTCTCACTGATGGTCATCATCTTGATGGTCTCTACCAGATAGTCGCAGAACCAGTGATAAAAGCCTTTTTCTATGGCTTGCAACTCTTCTTTCGTCTTCTCAGGGAAACTGTCAGCCAGATTCTTGCGTACCAGTTTCTTACGGTAGCCGACAAGTCGATAAACAATCAGATAGATGCCGTCTGCAATCACATAATGCACCCACATCGGTAGCAAAGAAAAGAGCCACAAGACACCATACACCAGATAATACATCATTGTCTCTCCGCTATTTATTCTTCACTCTCTTCTCAATGATTTTCGCTACGAGTTCAAACTGATAGACGCCCTTCAGCCCTGCATAGATCAGTCCGTGAACACCGTCACGCCATCCACTCTCCATCACATAGCACTTGAAGAACCGCCAAAACGGTCGCCAGAGCAGAGCTCCCACACCATAGTTCTTATGTGCTTTCTTCTCCACATCGTTGTCGCTGTAGCGGTTGTCCTTTTCCATGATGGTATGAATGGAGTCGTTAGCCAGATGGACAAAGGCAAGTTCTTTCTGACCCTTTGGCAGATAGTCCAACCGTCCGTTGACCTTCGGGAAGGTGTGTACGTAAGGAGGCCACTCCGTACCTTCGCGGATAAAGAAGCGCAACTGATAGTCGGGATAGGCACAGGTCATCGTCTTTCCCATAAACTTGTTCAAACGGGGGATATACAATCCTTCTGCAGCATTCTCCTGTTTGATATGCTGATACAGCCGTGCACGCAGTTGGGGCGTCACGATCTCATCGGCATCCACCACCAACACCCAGTGACAGGCCGCCGACTGAATGGCAAAGGTCCTTGCCGGCTCTGCGCTTTTATGGTCGGCCTTGGGAAACGTCACAATCCTACAACCATATTCACGGGCAATATCGAGGGTCGTATCCGTACTCTCCATGTCACAGATGAGTACCTCGTCAAAGTCCTTCACGGCCTCAAGGACCTCCCTGAGAAACTGTGCCGCATTATAGGTATTGATGACGACCGATATCTTACTTCTCTCATTCATCGGTGCAAAGATAATAATTTTTTCACGTTTCACTTTTCACTTTTCACTTTTTTTTTGTATCTTTGCACAAAAATAGAAGCAAATGAAAGAAAAACTCAAGTTATTTCTCACTGACCGTCGTACTTTGCTATGGCTCTGGATGATTATCGCCGTCACTGGCATGACACGTTTCGGACACGGTCGGGAGAACAATTTCCTCATCTTCAAGTCTGTCTATTGGCACGTGGTCGACAAGTTGCCTCTCTATATCGAGTATCCTGCCGAGTACTTCGACATGAACCACTACGGTCCCACCTTCTCGCTGGTCATCGCACCCTTCGCCATCCCTCCTACATGGCTGGGTATGCTCCTGTGGCTCGTCGCATTGACGTTGCTACTCTACGTAGCCATCCGTCATAACAACTTTACGACGTATCAGCAGGTCTTCATCTACTGGTTCTGCGCCCATGAGTTGCTCAACGGTGTGCAGATGCAGCAGTTCAATATCGCCATTGCGGCCATCATCCTGTTGAGCTACTATTTCATCAGCAAGGAGAAAGACTTCTGGGCGGCCTTCCTCATCGTACTCGGCACCTTGGTAAAGGTCTACGGTATCGTCGGTCTGGCCTTTTTCTTCTTCTCGCGTCACAAAGTGAAGTTTATCGGCAGCCTCGCCTTCTGGGCCATCGTACTCTTTGCAGCACCGATGCTGATCTCCAGTCCGGAATATATCATTGGCCAGTACCACGAGTGGCTGGTCACTACAGTCGAGAAAAACAGCGAGAACCTGATGACCCTCGGCCAGAACATCTCGTTGCTGGGTATCGTTCGCAAGACCACCGGCTGTCTCGACTACTCCGACCTCTGGCTCATCATTCCAGGCATGATCACCTTTGCCCTGCCTTATCTGCGACTGAAACAGTACAGCAGTGAGGCCTTCCGTCAGACGCTGCTCGCCTCGGTGCTGATGTTCACCGTTCTCTTCTCCACAGGCTCGGAGAACAGTTCCTATATCATTGCCGTCGTGGGCGTGGTCATCTGGTACACGGCAGCCCCCTGGCAGCGTTCGAAGTGGGACATTGCCCTGATGGTCTATGTATTTATCTTCTGTACGATGGCCCATTCCGACCTGGTACCGAAGTTCTTGCGCGAGACGTGGATCAAGCCCTACGCCCTGAAGGCGCTGCCTGTGGTCATCGTCTGGCTGAAGCTCTGTTATGAAATGTATACGAAGGATTATCACCAACTTAATGAATGCAAGCAGGCATGAAGAAAGTCAGTATTCTTATTCCGTGTTATAACGAGTCCGAGTCGTTGGAGGCTCTCTATGCCGCACTCCGGGAGTTGATGGATGCAAAGTCCGACTACCAGTGGGAGGTACTGATGGTGAACGATGGCAGCAAGGACACGACGCTCGACGTCATCAAACAGTTGAGGTCACGTGATCCGCGTATCTGTTATATCGATCTTTCCCGTAATTTCGGGAAGGAGAACGCCATGCTGGCCGGTTTCGACTATGCCACTGGCGACTGTATGGTCATCATGGATGCCGACCTCCAACATCCACCTCATGTCATCCCCGATATGCTGAAGCTATGGGAGGAGGGCTACGAAGATGTCTATGCGAAGCGTATCACACGCGGTAAGGAGAGTTGGCTGCGCAAACGCTTCAGCCTATTGTACTACCATCTTCTGCAAAAGACCACGCGAGTGGAAATCCTCGAAAACGTGGGCGATTTCCGTCTGCTTGACCGTAAATGCATTGATGCCCTGAAACAGTTGCGTGAAACGCAGCGATATACCAAAGGTATGTACTGCTGGATAGGTTTCCGTAAACACGAGATTCTCTTCGAACAGGGCGACCGTCTGGCGGGTAAGTCTTCCTTCAATTTCTTCCGGCTGCTAAGTCTGGCGATGGATGGCATTACGTCGTTCACAACGGCGCCACTGCGTCTAGCTACCGTCCTGGGACTTCTCATGTCTACGGTCGCTTTCGCATATATGTGTTACGTGCTGATCACGACACTTATTTGGGATGATCCCGTAGCAGGCTATCCCACGCTGATGACAGTCATCTTGTTCCTCGGGGGGGTACAGCTACTCTCGCTGGGCATCATCGGCGAATATCTGGGCCGTATCTTCTACGAGACCAAGGAGCGTCCTGTTTATCTTGTACGTGAATCTGAAGGGGTCTAAGCCTTCTGCAGCATCCGGTCGGCGAATTCCTTATATGTGATAAATGTCTGCTGGCGGCTCTTCAACATCTTGACGAGCCGGTCCAGCCGTTGTACCATCTCCTGACCACTGTGGTTCTTGATGATAAAGGGCATTTTAAACTCCGGATGGTCTTTTAGGTCGTAGAATTCCCAAGGATGAAAATAAGTCACAAAGTAACCGTCGTGGTTCACCACGCGGCGCACTAGCCAGTGATAGAGTCCCTGCGGGAGGTTGTGCAGGGAAAGCCAGAACAGGGGGAAGCGCAACCACGGGGTGACGGAGGCAGGAATCTGCAGTACACCGTCTTTCACAAACCAGGTGCGAGGTTCTGTCAGATGCATATAGCGCCCAGGGATAAAAGCAGGGTTCAGTGATGAGTTGTAAAGGTATCCGGCACGTTTGATCTCCGATTCCACGACAGGAAACATCCTCGGCTGACGATAGCCGTAGACCGTCCGTCCCGTGATTTTCTCCACGATTTCCTTTGAGCAGACAAAGTCTGTCTCCTTCGGTTGCCAGTGGTCTACACCGTGACAAGCAACCTCATGACCTTCGTCCATGATTTTTTGCATCATCTCGGGAGCGTGTTCGGCGAAATTTCCAGTACAAAAAAACGTTGCCTTGACGTCGTTGGCCTTCAACACATCAAGGATCCTCCTGACACCATCCTTCGACACCGTCATGCCTTCCTCTAATGTGAAGTCGACGCCATGCTCGCGAGGTACATCAAACTCTTCCGTGTCAAAACTCAGTAATATCATACACCTTGCTTTTTTCGCTGCAAAGATAGTTATTTTTATTGAAAATTGAACAATGAAAATTAAAAAAAGTCCTGGTGACAGCAAATTCTTCACGCTTCACTCTTCACTTTTCACTTTATATTGTACCTTTGTAGACAAAATAGAAGATGATGAACAAAAAGGAGACGTTTGGCGAGTTGATTCGATTCGGTATCGTGGGCACAACGGCATCGGCCATCCATTACGGGGTGTACTGGGTGCTGCAGCACTGGATCAATGTCAACGTAGCCTATACTATCGGCTACATCGTCAGTTTCCTCTGCAACTACTGGTTGTCGGCCCACTTCACGTTCCGTGAGAAGACCTCCGCACGTAACGGTCTCGGTTTCGGGGGAGCTCACCTCTGCAATTACTTGTTACATATGGTGCTCTTCAACACGTTCTTGTGGCTGGGCTTGAGTCGTGAACTGGCGCCCATCGCCGTACTCTGCATCGCCGTACCTGTGAACTTCATGTTGGTCCGATTCGCATTCAAACACTTCAAGTCTCATGAGCGAACATCAGAATAAGCCTCTCATCGTCGGCTTCGACGCTAAGCGGATCGTCCGCAATGCCACCGGTCTCGGCAGCTACGCGCGTACTCTTGTCAACGATCTCGCTGCACAGGAAACTTTATGCCTCCACCTCTATACGCCCGATACCGGCCGCGACGATCTCCGTTCTCAGATTGTTTCGCGTCCCAACATAAAATTCTGCTACCCCCGTTCCTCACACTTCACTGCTCTCTGGCGCACTCACGGTATCGTGAAGGATCTCCTTCGCGACGGTGTTCAGTTCTACCACGGACTCTCCGGCGAGCTTCCCATTGGCATCCGCAAGAGCGGCATCAAGAGTGTGGTGACCATACACGACCTCATCTTCCTGCGTCATCCTGAGTACTACCACTGGCTCGACACGAAGATCTATGCCTGGAAGTTCCGTCAGACGCTTCGCGAGGCCGACCACATCATCGCCATCAGCGAATGTACAAAGCGCGACATCATCGAATACGGGGATGTCGATGAGAGTCGCATCAGTGTCATCTACCAGTCTTGCTCCCCAAGATTTAGTGTAGAGTGTAGTACTGAGAGTGTACACTCTAAATACATCCTCAGTGTCGGATCCATTGAGGCTCGCAAAAACATCCTCCTCGCCGTCAAAGCCCTCCCCTATCTCCCTAGGGAGCTAAGTCTCGTCATCGTAGGCCGTCACACACCTTATACCGACGAGGTCATCGCCTACGCCAAAGCTCACGGTCTCGACCATCGCATACAGATTCTTCATGGTGTCACCGATGCAGAGTTGCCGGCTCTCTATGCGGGTGCCGAGGCCTTTGTCTATCCCTCACGCTACGAAGGTTTTGGCATTCCCATCATCGAGGCCATCAGCTGCGGTCTGCCCGTCGTGGCCTGCACAGGTTCCTGTCTTGAGGAAGCCGGAGGCCCCGAGAGCCTCTATGTCGACCCCGACGATGCCGAGGGTATGGCGGCCGCCATCCATCAAGTGCTTCGTGGTGCCGAGGGTCGTGAGGCGCGCATCGCCCATAGCCGCGAGTATATCCGCCGTTTTCAAGGCACCGATGTCGCCGACCAGGTCATTGCCCTGTACAAAAGACTTCTAGGTTAATCTGCAAACTATTGAGCACTACTGCAAACTTCGGAGAAAAGCGTCTGTCTTGGCGTCATCCTGTCGGAATAATCCTTCATACTGCCAGAGAATAATCTTTCCTTCTTGGAGGGTAGCAGGAACATTGATGAGGCGTTGATTGGAAGATCCGCGGAAGAGAAGATCTGGATCTTTCAGTTGTTCGATGAAGGGACCGTCGACGAGGACATCAATGAGGCTGAGCAGTTCACGTTGGTCTTCTTGAATGAGGCTCTCGAAAGTAAACCCTGTGTAGCACCAGATGTCTTTGTTTGTATCGTTGTGTATGGCACGGGCGAGCTCAGCAAAACCTGCAGCCTGATACATGGGATCGCCACCAGAGAAAGTGACGTTGGCAAAAGGGTCGGCCACGATAATCTTCATAATCTGGGTGGTGGTCATCTCATGGCCACCGCAGAAGTCCCACGACTGGGGGTTATGACAGCCGGGGCACTGATGGCCGCAACCCGCACAATAGATGGAGGTCCGGAATCCCGGACCATCCACCATTGTATCTTCAAGTATATCCAGTACTCGAATCACTATTCACTATTCACTAAAAAGATCCTGCATGCCATGATCGATGTGCGTCACGCGGTCGTTGAGCTCGGCGAGTTTACTAGAGTTCCAACGGTCAGTTGTGCCTACGAGATAACCCGTGATGCGTTGGAGTCTGTCGATGTTGGTGCTACCGCATTTCGGACATTTTTCCAAGTGGTCATCGGCATTCTCGTAGCCGCAGTCCATACAACGGTTGCGGTTGTGGTTTACAGAGCCATAGCCCATATCGAGCTGGTCCATCATATCCACGACACTCATGATAACCTGTGGGTTGTGCGTAGCATCGCCGTCGATCTCGACATAGAAGATATGACCACCACGTGTGAGGATGTGATAAGGAGCCTCGACTTCGGCCTTATGGCGAGCACTACATTTATAATAGACAGGTACGTGGTTGGAGTTGGTATAATAGTCGCGATCCGTAACACCCGGAACGATACCGAACTCCTTGCGGTCTTTCTTGGTGAACTTACCACTCAGACCCTCGGCAGGCGTGGCCAAAACAGAGTAGTTATGATGATAGCGGTCGCAGAACTCATTTACTCGGTCGCGCATATAAGTGACAATCTTCAGACCCAGGGCCTGGCTCTCCTCGCTTTCGCCGTGGTGCTTACCCGTGAGGGCTACGAGGGCTTCGGCCAATCCGATAAAGCCGATACCCAGCGTACCCTGATTGATGACACTCTCGATGGTGTCCATAGGCTTCAACTTGTCGGCGCCAATCCAAAGACACTGCATGAGTAAGGGGAACTGCTTGGCGAAGGCGGTCTTCTGGAACTGGAAACGATCGTCGAGTTGCTTGGCGGTAATCTCGAGCATATGATCGAGCTTGGCCATAAACATGTCGATACGTTTCTGTTGATCCTCCTCTTCACGACACTCCAGTGCCAGCTTCACGATGTTGATGGTGGAGAACGAGAGGTTACCGCGTCCGATGCTGGTGCGAGGACCGAAACGATTCTCGAAGACACGGGTACGACAACCCATTGTTGCCACTTCGTGTACAAAACGCTGCGGATCGTCGGCACGCCAATCAGGATCCTGATTGAATGAGGCATCGAGGTTCAGAAAATTAGGAAAGAAACGGCGTGCCGTCACTTTACAAGCCAGCTGATAGAGGTCGAAGTTACGGTCTTCAGGCAGATAGTTTACACCACGCTTTTTCTTCCATATCTGGATGGGGAAGATGGCTGTTTCACCATTGCCTACACCCTCATAGGTGGAGAGCAGTATCTCACGCATTACACAACGGCCCTCGGCACTGGTGTCAGTGCCGTAATTGATACTGGAGAAGACCACCTGGTTACCGCCTCGCGAGTGGATGGTGTTCATATTATGGATAAAGGCCTCCATCGCCTGATGCACACGACCTACAGTCTTATTGACAGCATGTTGCTGCGCCCTTTCACGACCCTCTAAACCATCGAGGGGCTTCTTGATGTAATCCATCAGCGGCTCATCATAGAGGTCCTTATAGTCTTCTCCATTAAGTTCTTCGAGGGCTTTCAGCTCTTCGATATAACTCAGCCGTACGTAAGGCGCGAGATAGAAATCGAAGGCAGGGATGGCCTGACCACCATGCATTTCGTTCTGGCAGCACTCCATAGAAATACATGCCAGCACAGAGGCCGTTTCAATGCGTTTGGCACTGCGTGAGGCACCGTGTCCAGCTGTAAAACCATTCTTCAAGATGTTGTCCAGCGGATGTTGTACACAGGTGAGCGACTTTGTAGGATAATAGTCCTTGTCGTGGATGTGCAGGTAGTTGTGCTCTACGGCGTTACGACTTTCTTCGGAGAGCAGATAATCATCAACGAAGGGTTTAGTGGTCTCCGAGGCGAACTTCATCATCATTCCCGCTGGTGTGTCAGCGTTCATGTTGGCATTCTCTCGCGTCACGTCATTGTTCTTGATGTTCACGATGTCGAGAAACACCTCGCGGGTCTTTGCCTTACGGGCAATGGAACGTTGGTTGCGGTAGGCAATATATTTCTGGGCCACATCCTTGCGGCTGGATTTCATCAATTCGAGTTCAACAGCGTCTTGAATCTCTTCAACAGTCATTTGACTCTCACCTCGTTGGGCGATGCGGTCAGTAATCTGATAAAGCAGGCGTTCGTCTTCGCCTTTATCGGTATGTAACATGGCCTTGCGGATGGCAGCCATGACTTTCTGTTCGTTGAATCCAACAATGCGCCCATCGCGCTTTACTACAGTTTGGATCATTTATTAATAAAATTAGAACTTGTGATTAATTTTGGCTTTTAGCGTTGAAAGCGAGGGCATAGAGGCGCATTTGCTTGACCATTGCTAACAGACCGTTGGAACGGGTTGGCGAAAGATGCTCCTTCAAACCGATCCGTTCAATGAAATAAAGATCGGCATCGAGGATTTCCTGCGGCGTATGGTCAGACAGTACTCTTATCAACAGGGCTACGATACCCTTTACGATGAGCGCATCACTCTCCGCACGGAAGTGAATTACACCACTTTCAGGTGTGTAATCAGCAACTAACCATACCCGACTCTGACAGCCATCAATAAGGTTTTTCTCGGTCTTGAATTGCTCCTCAAGGGACTCCTGTTCGTTACCGAGATCGATAAGCAACTGGTACTTATCCATCCAGTCGTCAAAAGCACTGAATTCCTCGATAATCTCGTCTTGTATCTCGTTGATAGTCATTGTTCTTCTGTTTGTTATTTCATGAGAATGGCTGTCAGTTCCTTCATGCCCTCGGAGGCTCCTTTTTGAATTTGCTGAACCCTTCCGCCTGCAGAAACGGGATTGGGATCGATGAGGTATACAGGAACGTCGGGACGTGCATAGTGCAGGAGTCCTGCAGCAGGATAAACCACGAGCGAGGTGCCGATGATAATCAGGATATCAGCCTCCTGCACTTCTTCTGCGGCAATGGTGATATTGGGCACTGCCTCGCCGAAGAATACAATGAACGGCCGCAGTAATGATCCATCGCCAGCCTTCGTGCCAGGTTCTATCTCACAGTTCTCGGGTGTGAGCGTCTGCTGGTAACGGGGGTCGTCGACATCACGACTGGAACAGACCTTCATCAGTTCTCCGTGCAGATGGATGACTTTCGAAGAGCCTGCCATCTCATGAAGGTTATCGACATTTTGCGTGACGACAGTTACATCATATTGTTCTTCGAGTTTTGCTACGAGTTTGTGCCCCTCGTTGGGCTTCACATTCCAACATTTCTTGCGGAGCATGTTATAAAAGTTGGTGACGAGCGTGGGATCTGCTTCCCAGCCTTCGTGTGTGGCCACCTTCTGTACAGGATAGTTCTCCCAAAGGCCGTCAGCATCGCGGAAAGTCTTCAGTCCACTCTCCACAGACATGCCTGCACCTGTCAATACTACGATCTTTTTCATAAGCTATTCAGTTAATTGCGATGCAAAGATACAGATAAAAAATAAGAAATTGAAGAAATAAAGGATTAAAAAATGAAAAAAAAATATGACTGCAGCAAATTTTTCTCTATTCACTCTTTGCTTTTCACTTTTTTATTGTACCTTTGCAGCCGAATTTTTGAGAGTTACACATTATTAATATAGAGAAAGAATGGATAAAGTTAGTTACGCACTGGGTTTGGGCATCGGACAACAGTTAGCTCAGATGGGTGCGAAAGACTTGAATATCGATGATTTTGCCGCAGCTATCAAGGACGTGATTGCCGGCAACGAATTGAAGGTGTCACACCGTGATGCCCAGACCATCGTACAGGATTATTTCCGTAAACAGGAAGAGAAGATGAATGCTGAGCGTGCCTCACAGGGTAAGGTACATAAGGAAGCTGGTGAAAAATATCTGGCCGAGAACGCCAAGAAGGAGGGTGTAATTACTCTTCCCAGTGGTCTGCAGTATCAGGTACTGAAGGAAGGCAACGGTAAGAAGCCTACGGCAAAGGACACCGTGATGTGTCATTATGAGGGTTTTCTTATTGATGGCACGGTCTTTGATAGCAGCATCCAGCGTGGAGAGCCTGCTACATTCCCTCTGCAGCAGGTCATCGCAGGATGGACAGAAGGTCTGCAGTTGATGCAGGAGGGTGCCAAGTACCGTTTCTTCATTCCATACCGTCTGGCCTATGGTGAGGGTGGCGCAGGAGCCAGCATTCCTCCTTTCGCAGCACTGATCTTCGACGTTGAACTGATTCAGGTCGTATAAAAAAGATATTAACGTAATACGCATAAATAAAAAAGTAAAAGCAATGAAAAAAGTAATGTTTGTAGCCGTTATGGCTATTGCAGCCGCTACTCTGACAGGTTGCGGCAATTCTACTCCAAAGGCAAACCTGAAGAGTGATGTTGACACACTGAGCTATGCTATCGGTATGGCACAGACCACAGGTCTGAAGGAGTATCTCGTAGGTTCTCTGGGTGTGGATACCGCTTATATGAGCGATTTTATCAAAGGTCTGAATGAGGGCGCCAATGCTGGTGACAACAAGAAACAGGCCGCTTACTATGCTGGTATTCAGATTGGTCAGCAGATTGCTAACCAGATGATGAAGGGTATCAACCACCAGATCTTTGGTGACGACTCTACAAAGACCATCTCTATGAAGAACTTCATGGCTGGTTTCGTGAGCGGTACTACCGGTAAGGGTGGTCTGATGACCGTTGACTCTGCTCAGGTCGTTGCCCAGACTATGATGCAGGCTATCAAGACCCGTGAGATGGAGAAGACCTATGGTCCTAACAAGGAGGCTGGTGAGAAGTTCCTCGCTGCCAACGCCAAGAAAGAGGGTGTGAAGACTCTGCCTAGCGGTGTACAGTACAAGGTCATTAAGGAGGGTACAGGTGCCATTCCTTCTGACACTTCACTGGTGAAGGTTAACTACGAGGGTAAGACCATCGATGGTAATGTGTTCGACAGCAGCTACAAGCGTGGCGAGCCTATTAACCTGCGTTGTAACCAGACCATCAAGGGTTGGACTGACGCTATGGTACACATGCCTGCAGGTTCTGTTTGGGAGGTTTACATTCCTCAGGATCTCGCTTACGGTGAGCGTGAGCAGGGCGATATCAAGCCTTTCTCTTGCCTGATCTTCAAAATCGAACTCCTCGAGGTAAATCCTAAGAAGTAATGAAGAAAATCATTCTTATGGCACTCGCCCTGGTGGCGAGTGCCTCTTTGTATACGGCCGATGCTGCTAGTAAAAAGAAGGTAGCCAAGCAGCCTGCTGAACCTGTTGTACAGCCCGTACAGCTCAATAACAGCTGCGACTCCGTAAGCTATGCCGCAGGTATGGCTATCACCAATGGCCTGATTCCTTTCCTCGTACAGCAGCAGGGTGTAGATACCACCTATATGGCTGAATTTGTGAAGGGCTTTCAGGAAGCCATTAATGCTGGTGGCGATGCCAAGAAGAAAGCTTATTTCGCTGGTCTCGACATTGCCGCTCAGGTACGCGACCGTATGCTTCCTGGTATGCTGAAGGAGTTTACGGATACCCCTGACACCATCGTGACAAATCTCTTGTACCGTGGTTTTACCGATGCATTGTCAAAGGATTCCTCTGTCTTTAAGCAGACTGATGCAGAAAAGTTCTTCCGTACGAAGCAGGAGTATAACAAGGCTGCTAAGGAAGAGAAACTCTATGGCCCTAACCGCGATGCCGGTCGCAAGTTCCTCGAAGAGAACGCCAAGAAGGAAGGTGTCGTCGTACTCCCCAGTGGACTCCAGTATAAGGTCCTTGTGCAGGGTACAGGCGATATTCCCCAGAAGACGGAGAAGGTTCAGGTACTTTATGAAGGCCGTCTCGTTGATGGTAAGGTATTCGATGGTTCTTCCAAGCATGGTGACAAACCTGCAGAGTTCCGTCCTGACCAGGTCATTAAGGGTTGGACGGAGGCGCTGACGATGATGCCAGTAGGTTCGAAGTGGCAACTCTTTATTCCTTATGAGCTTGCTTATGGCGATCGTGACATGGGCGAAATCAAGCCTTACAGTGCTTTGGTCTTTGATGTAGAGCTCGTAGGTATCGACAAGCCTAAGGTGGAAGAGCCCCAACAGACTGAAACAGCAGATAAAAAGTCGAAAACGACCAAGAAATCTAAGAAATAATCAAGTGTGTCACGAAAGTGGCACACTTTTTTGTATTTTTTCGGTCAAAAAGTTGCATTATTCAATTAAATTGATTACTTTTGCTGACAAATTGTAACTATTTAATATAATAATGGAGAAAATTGACCGTCTTGACAAAAAGATTTTGAGCATCTTGTCGAAGAATGCCCGTATCCCTTTCAAGGATGTAGCCGAAGAGTGTAATGTCTCTCGTGCTGCCATCCACCAACGTGTGCAACATCTCATTGAGGCCAACGTCATCACTGGCAGTGGTTTCGATGTTAATCCCAAGAGTCTGGGTTATTCAACCTGTACCTATGTGGGTATCAACCTCGAAAAGGGTTCGATGTACAAGGATGTGGTAGAGCGTCTGCGTCATATCCCTGAAATTGTGGAGTGTCACTTCACAACGGGTCCTTACACGATGCTCGTGAAACTTTATGCCCGCGACAACGAACAGCTGATGGACCTGCTGAACGGACAATTGCAGGGCATCCCTGGTGTTGTGGCCACAGAGACACTGATCTCGCTGGAGCAGAGCATCAAACGCGAGATTTCTGTGAAACCCGAAGAAGAGTAGGGCGTTATGGGCAGATACGACTTACAATCCTATCTCGACGACATCTATTCCTGTTACCCTGAGGCAGAGCGTAAGCCTGTCATCGGCATCACCGGCAATTACGACGATTTGTCGTGTAAGCTGGGGCAGGGGTATTATAAGTCTGTTGTGGCTGCTGGCGGTGTTCCTATGGTTATTCCTCCTGTGGCCGATAAGGAGGTGCTGGTAAACACGCTTAGCCATATTGATGCATTGATTCTCAGTGGTGGCGGCGACCTTAACCCGCTTTTTGTGGGTGAGGAACCATCTCCCCGTCTTCGTGGTATCAATCAGGAGCGCGACCTGCCTGAACTTCTTCTGACCCGTCTGGCCTACAACCGTCAGATACCTATTCTGGGCATCTGTCGCGGTATTCAGGTATTGGCAGCGGCACTGGGGGGTAAGGTGGCCCAGGATATTACTATCAATGCTAATGTGAAGCATTCTCAGGATGCCGACCGTAGTGAGCTCACTCATAGTGTGAAGCTTTTGGAGGATTCTACCTTATATCATATATATGGGCAAGAAAAACTGTTGGTGAATTCATTCCATCACCAGGCCGTGAAGGATGCCGGTGATAAATTCCGTGTCGTGGCGAAATCTTCCGATGGTATCGTTGAGGCTATGGAGAGCAGCGAATATAAGTCGATCATCGGTGTTCAGTGGCATCCCGAGTGTTTCGAAGAGGGGCTTCCCCTTTTCCGTTGGATCGTGGATGAGGCCAAGGCTTTCCGCAGTGCCCATGGCGTACACGACCGTGTACTCACCCTCGATACGCACTGTGATACGCCGATGTTCTTTCCTCAGGATGTCTGCTTTGACCATCGTGATCCGAAGATCCTTGTCGATCTCCACAAGATGACCGAAGGCCGCCAGGATGCGACGATTATGGTAGCTTATCTGCCGCAGCCAAAGATTGGTGAGACATTCTCGTCGAAGGTAGATTTCGATGTGCCTGGTCCTGTGGAATATGCTGATTTGATCTTTGACAAGATTGAGGAGATTGTCGAGAAGAATCGTCAGTATATCAGTATCGCCCGTACCCCTGGCGATCTTTACGAAGACAAGCGTCACGGTAGGAAGTCGATCATGCTTGGCATAGAGAACGGTCTGGCACTCAACGGACAGTTACAGAACCTACAGCATTTCGCACAGCGCGGCATCGTTTATATGACGCTCTGTCATAATGGCGACAATGATATCTGCGACTCTGCGCGTGGTTGTAATACCCATGGTGGCTTGAGCCGTTTTGGTGAACAGGTCGTACGCGAGATGAACCGTCTGGGAATCATGGTCGACCTGAGCCATGCTGCCGAGAAGAGTTTCTACGATGCTCTGGCACTCAGTACGACACCAATCGTATGCAGTCATAGTAGCTGTAGGGCATTGTGCGATCATCCCCGTAACCTCACCGACGATCAGATGCGGGCCCTTGCCTCGAAGGGCGGTGTCATGCAGATTACCGTCTACTCAGGTTTCCTGCGTAAGGAAGGCGAGGCGACGATTCTTGATGTGATGGCTCATCTGGAGCATGCCATCAAGGTGATGGGTATTGATCATGTGGGACTGGGTACCGACTTCGATGGCGACGGCGGTGTCCGCGGTCTCGCCAACTCCTCTGAGCTCATCAACTTCACCCGTCAGCTCCTCGCCCGCAACTACTCCGAGCGCGACATCCAGAAGATCTGGGGAGGCAACTTCCTCCGTGTCATGGCGCAAGTGCAGAGGAGATAACTCCTCGGTCTGAACAACATAATAATTCGACAAATGAAAAGAATAGTCCACATAAGAGTAATCTCCTTACTCCTTCCCTCCTTACTCCTTCTCTCCTCTTGTGGTAACCTTCGAAAGCAGGCAAGCGATAACAGCGTCACCATGCAACCTGTGGGCCCGGCTTTCTGTGCCGATAGTGCCTATGCGTTCTGTCAGGCTCAGTGCGATTTTGGTGCTCGCACGATGAACAGCAAGGCGCATGATGACTGTGAGCAGTGGATTATCGGCAAGTTCCAGCAGTATGGCATGAGCGTCATTCCTCAGAAGGCGCTTCTGAAGGGCTACGACGGCACGATGCTTAAGAGTACGAATATTATCGCAAGTTATAAGCCTGAGCTCACAGACCGGATCCTGCTTTGTGCCCACTGGGACAGTCGTCCCTGGGCAGATAACGATCCTGATGAAGCGAATTGGCATAAGCCCGTGATGGCAGCCAACGACGGTGCCTCCGGCGTTGCCGTCATGCTTGAGATAGCCAGACTCCTTCCCGACACCCTCGCCCACGGCATCGACTTCATCTGCTTCGATGCTGAAGACTATGGTCTTCCCCAGTGGGAGACTGTCGATGACCCTGGTGATACATGGGCTCTTGGTGCCCAGTACTGGGCTGCCAACCTTCACAAGGCAGGTTACACTGCACGATTTGGTATCCTCCTCGATATGGTAGGAGGTCAGGGCGCTCAGTTCTATCAGGAGATCATGTCCAAGCGTTATGCCGCCAATGTGGTTGATAAGGTCTGGCGTGCAGCCTCTGTGGTTGGCTTTGGCTCATTCTTCCCCAAGCAGGAGGGTGTACAGATTACTGACGACCATATTCCTGTGAATACCGTCGCCAAGATTCCTACCATCGATATCATCCCTTATTATCCCGCTTGTGCTGAGAGTAGTTTCGGTCCTACATGGCATACCGTCAACGATGATATGGCGCATATCGATAAGACCACGCTCCAAGCCGTCGGCCAAACCCTCATCCAAGTTCTCTTCTCTGAGTAATCCTCAACTAAATCTGTCCTGATTCCACCATCAGTACGACGCGTTCTGTCAGGCGGTCCACACCCTCGGCATCATAGCCTTTCTTCAGACTCGCGCCGAAGGCCCAGGCGAAGGTCTGCCAGAAGCCTGCCCTCAACGGACCCATAAAGGCTTGGATCATCTCGTAGCTCGACGAGTGACACTCGCGGTCAATCAGTTTGATGAGTAACTTACCCTGTGAGTAAGTCAGTTTTTTCATCTTAGGTTTATAGGTCTTTAAGATCTCGCTCTCCACTTTTTTCATGTGCTGTTCCTTGCCCTCCTTCGTAGGGATGGTCTCCAGCACCTCGGTAGTCTCATACAGCAACTGCTTCGCCTCCTTGGCGATGGGCAGCACCTTCTTGATGTTCGTCACCAGCCGCATATAGCTCTGCGCCTGCTTCTTGTTCTTGAACACCAGTTGGGGATACACATACACGTTGTTCATCTCCATATACTGTATGCTGTCGCCGTCCTTGAGCACCTTGCCCACCTTCACCGTCGGCACAAACGTGGGCGAGTCCATCTCTGCCAGCACCTGCTCGGCAGTGATCTTCTCGTCCTGTGCGAATGCGGTGAATAGCGAATAGTGAATAGTGAACAGTATCATCACTATTCTCATGAGACACAGCGTATATGAGCGTTTCTTCGTCATTTCGGCTGCAAAGGTAGTAATTTTTTCATGATTTGTGATTTACTTTTCACATTTTTTCGTATCTTTGCAGCGGTAATTCATGTTTAACCCCAAATCGTATACAATGGAAAGAATAAGAACAATGGCTATTTTGGGACTGTTGGCGTTTGGAATAAGTGTCTGTGCTCAGTCCGAACATCCGTGGGAGAGTTATCTCCGTGAGGTCATGACTGCGGAAGATGTGGGAACGACAGCGTGGGAAGAGACCTACGAGACGCTGTGCGACCTCGAGCAGCATCCTCTGGATTTGAACCGTGTGACCAGGGAACAACTGGAACAGTTGCCTTTCCTCTCGGCCCAACAGGTGGAGGAGCTGATGATCTATCTCTATCGTTATGGGCCTGTAAAGTCCTTAGCCGAACTCCAGATGATCCGTTCGCTCGATTATGGTACTCGGAAACTGTTCACCTATTTTATATATATAGGCGAACTGGATGATTCCCGTCAGCGTCTGCGCCTGAAGGACGTTGTGACGCATGGCCGCAGCGAACTGATGGCTTCGGGTCGCGTGCCGTTCTATCAGCGCAAGGGCGATGAGGCTGGTTATCAAGGTTATCCCTACAGACACTGGATGAAATATCAGATGACGTATGGCGATCAGCTGAAGGCGGGCGTCTTAGGGGCTCAAGATGCCGGTGAGCCGTTTTTCAAGGGCAAGAACCGTCTGGGCTACGACTATTACTCCGTCTGGCTTCAACTGAAGAAACAGGGAAGGCTCGAGTCGTTGGTGCTCGGCAAGTATCGGGTGTCTACGGGCTTGGGGCTGGTCCTCAACAACAGCTTCGGCCTCGGTAAGCTGTCGATGTTGCAGAATTTGGGACGTTCGTCGAGTACGCTTCGAGCCCATGCCTCGCGGTCGTCTGCCGATTATCTGCAAGGGGCTGCGGCCACCGTCCGTCTCTCCAAAGCCTTGACGGCTACGGCCTTTGCGTCTTGTCGCAAGATGGATGCCACACTCAATACCGATGGTACTGCCGCCACTATCCTCACCTCGGGCTATCACCGTACGGAGAAAGAACTTGAGAAAAAGAACAACCTCACCAATACCACTTTCGGAGCCTGTCTCGCCCTTCAGACGAATGGCCTTCATGCCGGACTGAATGTCGTGGGTACACACCTGAGCCGTGAACTGAAGCCGAATACCAAGGCGCTCTATCGCCAACATTATGCGCGAGGTCGTGACTTCCTGAACCTGAGTGCCGATTATAGCTATACACGCCCTCACTTTGCCGTCAGTGGCGAGACTGCCGTGAATCGCGACGGTGCCTTGGCCACACTCAATACCTTGAGTCTGCGTCTGGGCAGCGAGTGGACGCTGATGGCGCTCTACCGTTTCTATTCCTATCGTTATACCTCGCTCTATGCCCACAGTTACAGCGATGGGGGGCGGATACAGAACGAGAGCGGTCTCTACCTGGGCGTCACGTGGCAGCCTTCACCCCGATGGAAGGCGGTGGCCTATGCCGATTATGCCTATTTCCCTTGGGCCAGATATCAGGTGTCGCAGACCTCTCATGCCTGGGATGGTCTGCTGCAAGTCTCCCATAGTCGTGCCCGCTGGACGCTGAGCGCCCGTTACCGTCTGCGTCTACGTCAGAAGGATGATCCGCAGAACGGGGAGACTCCGTCCTCGCTCTTAGGTCTGACAGAGCATCGTGGACGTCTTACGGCCGAATATGTCGGACTGTTCACTTCCCGTACGCAGCTCGACTTTAGTCTGATATCCTTTAATGAACGTGATCAGGGACTGATGCTCAGTCAGACGTTGGGCTATACCCATCGTTGGCTGCGGTTGAATGGTGGAGTTGGTGTCTTTCATACTGATAGCTACGACAGCCGAGTCTATCTCTACGAACAGGGTCCGCTCTATGCCTACTCCTTTGCTCAGTTCAGTGGTGAGGGACTACGGTATTGGCTGATGGCACGTGCCGATATCAGTCGGCGAGTCATGTTTACGGCTAAGTTGGGTGTTACGGATTACTTCGACCGTTCCGTCATCGGCTCCAGCTATCAGCAGATTAATAGCTCATCTCAAACGGATCTTGATCTTCAGTTTCGGTGGCGGTTCTGAGTGTAACCAGCATGTGGGGCTCTTTGTCTATGTAGACGATTTTCCCGTCTACATTCACTACGGTATCCTGCACTTGATGATCTGCGTCGTACAAACTCATTTCAGCCACGATATCGTTGAAATCGCGCTTCAGCTTGAAGGCGTTCTTCAGCACGAGTCGTATCGGACACTCCTTGCAGGCGATACCTGTCCCGCAAAGTCCCGAGTCGCAGCCATTCTGGCAGTGTATCACATTGCCCAGCACGTACGGCTGGTCGTCGGTCATGTTCTTGTTCAACTCGTAATAGTTCGTTTCCTTCACCTGGAATCTGCGGTCTATCAGAAAGGAATAAGCCTCCTTCTCACTGTGTACGGCTTCCATCAAGACCGCATAGTCATGCCGTCTCTTCCAGATCTTCCTTCCTATACTCGCGACCAGTACTAGTGCCGCAATAATTAAAACGAGATAAATCATACCGTTAAGTGATATCCGCTTGCAAAGATAGTACTTTTTCACAGAACCGCCAAAAGAATCATGAAAAAAGTGAGGTATGGCCCATCCGAGTTTGCGAAATGTTAAATAATGCTTTCAAAAGGAATAAATTCATGAAATAATTTGGTAATAGCGTAAACTGATTTATCTTTGCAGCTTTGAAAAGTTACCTGCAAGTCAGAAACAAATAGTGTGGACGACAGGCGTTATCTCTTAAGTCTCATCCGCGAGGGTGAGCATCAGCAACAGGACTTCAAGTATCGCGTGGCGGATGCGGCGAAGTTGGCCAAGTCGGTGTCGGCATTTGCCAATACCGACGGTGGCAGGCTGCTGATTGGTGTGCGCGACGATGGGAACCTGTCGGGTGTGCGTTCGGAGGAGGAGATTTACATGATGCACCAGGCGGCCTACAAATACTGCAAGCCCGAGGCGAGTATCAAGTTCGATACGTATCATGTGGAAGGCAGGACAATCGTGGTTGCTACTGTGCCGCCATCGGATAAACGTCCTGTCTGTGCGCTGGACGACGAGTGTCTGCGGGATGGTGATTCAGCAGGGAAGAGCCGCAAACGAGCTTATATCCGCATTGCCGACGAGAACATCGTGGCCTCGCCCGTACACCTCGCCCTATGGCGCGAACAGCAGCGACCGCAGGGCGCGATGATGACCTACAACGACACCGTTCGTCAACTGCTCAATGCCATCCAAGGGCAGCGGACACTCAATCAGATTGTCCGTCTCTCGCGACTACCCCGCCCCAAAGTCATCACACTTTTGGCCCGTCTCATCCGCTTCGGCCTCGTCCGTTGGGAGTATCAAGGCCAACAATTTATATTCAGTCAAATATGATGCACGATTATCCTGATAGAATGTCGCCAGAGCAGGCACGAGCGTTTCGCGATGCCGTGCTGAACATCGTCGGCCAGATACCTCGCGGACGGGTGACTACTTATGGTCATATCGCGGCCTTGGCTGGATGGCCCAGCCATCCGCGGATGGTGGGTCGCACGCTCCGCTATACGCCTGGAGCCGAGTCTCTGCCCTGTCATCGTGTGGTCAACAAGGAAGGTCGAACGGCCCCAGGCTGGAGTAGACAAAGAACGCTGCTTGAGGCCGAGGGCATCCGCTTCAAGTCCAATGGACATGTGGATATGCAAAAGCATCTCTGGGAGCCGGAGACGGAGTTATAAAAACAGATAGAAGTCGTAGTAACAATCATACATAACAGATATGGATATAAAGGAACTATTAAATCGGACGGATAGGTTTGCAGCCAATGCGGGTTGCAGGATTACGGAGGTGGACGAACGGCATGCTGTGGCTGAGATGACGGTGACGACGATGCACCTGAATGGCGGCAATGTGTGTCAGGGAGGGGCGCTGTTTACGTTGGCAGACTTGGCGATAGCTGCCTGGATGAACTACAACGGACAGTTGACCTTTGGCATCAACAACAGCATCATGTTTGTGTCGAGTGCGCGCGAAAGCGATGTGCTTCGGGCAGAGGCTGTCGGCATTTGCGACCACCACAAGATTCCTGCTGTAGAGGTGCGCGTAACCAATCAAGACGGACGGCTCATCTGTCATGTGACTGGCATGGGGTATCGTAAGAATATTAATGTACCAACGGAAGAATGAAGAAGGTCATCGTAGCGATAGATTCGTTTAAGGGGTGTCTGACGTCGGCTGAGGCTAATCAGGCGGCTAGAGAGGAGATTCTTTCGAAGATGCCTGAGGCAGAGGTCGTGCAGGTGCCTGTGAGCGATGGCGGCGAAGGCTTTATGGAAGCGTTTCAGGCTGCGATGGGCGGCGAGATTGTAAAGGTCAACGTGAAAGACCCGCTGATGCGAACGATCGTGGCGCAGTATCTCGTGCAGGGCGATACGGCTGTGATAGAAATTGCCAAAGCCAGCGGACTGACGCTACTTTCACCAGAAGAGCGCAATCCAATGGTGGCAACAAGTTATGGCACGGGCCAGTTGGTAGTAGATGCGGTGCGAAAAGGATGCAAACACATCATCGTAGGTCTAGGTGGAAGTGCCACCAGCGACTGCGGCATAGGCATGCTGCGGGCAATTATTGATAGTTTTGCAAAAGGAATGTCGTGGGATGATGTGCGCGAATTGGATGACGTTCGCTTCATAATCGCGACGGATGTTACCAATCCACTTTGTGGCGAGAATGGGGCGGCTCATGTTTTTGCGCCTCAAAAGTTTGCGATTAAGCGAGAGCAATCGGAGCTCGATTCGATTGCCGAGCGTAAGCAAACTCGACCGCAGGTCAAAGGGGCTTCGCACGATGACGTTCTTGCCCTTGATGCTCGCGCCAAACGTTTTGCGGACGCCTCTGCCAAGCATCTGGGCCGCGATTGCCAGAACACGCCTGGGGCAGGTGCAGCAGGCGGTTTAGGTTACGCTTTCCTGCAATATATGAATGCCGACTGTCGTTCAGGCATCGACCTCCTGTTAGACACCATCCATTTCGACGACCTGCTACAAAACGCTGACCTCGTCATCACCGGCGAAGGTTCTGCTGACCGTCAGACCCTCATGGGTAAACTTCCCTTCGGCATCCTACAGCGCGCCCAACGACATCACGTACCCGTCGTGCTAATAGCCGGTCGCATAGCCGACGAACAACTTCTCCTTGCTGCCGGCTTCTCCCGCGTCGCCTGCATCAATCCTCCCGACTTACCACTCGAAATCGCCCTACAACCCTCAACAGCGAAAGAGAATATTAGGCTCATAATGGCTCTAATTTAAACTATTATATGCAATTTTCCGCCATAACAGTTTAAAATAGAACTGTTATCTTCCTGTCATTGTGCAACCGCGCTTTTCCACTCTTCAATTTCCTTGGCTACAGCCTGAAGTCTGCGCCGTTTTTCGGCTTCTGCTTTGGCGCTTGATTCGCGTGCGGCCTGGGCCACGTCCTCCATCAAGGCCTGCAGCATTTCGTCTGTAGGCTCCTCGGTAGAAGTCAGGCGGTATCGTTTATGAATCTCCGTCATACGCTATTATCTTATTGATTTCGCAGGCAAAGTTACAAATTCTTTTTCAAATAATGTCCAATTTCACCGTTAAAGATGCAAAAAGTAGGCGATTTATATTTTAATGCTCTAAAACATGTAACATTTCCCTTTTTTCACTACTTAAGGGTAGAAACTCGAATCAAAAACAATTTAATTATGACACCAACTCGTGAACAATTCAAAGATTTCATCGCCTCCATTAAGAAGGCACAGGAGAAAGAAGACAATCTGGACAAGGCATTTAAACTCATTTGGGACGATGATCAAGGCCAATACCCGCCTTTCTATATTTCACCCCTGTGGGGAATTATCTATCAAGCCTTTAACATCATATTTGGACTTGAAAGCGATGAATACGGAGAAAGCGAACTATCATGGTGGCTGGACATGGCGCCCAAGAACGAAGCCATTTACTATATCGACGAGAAAGAGCACAACGTCAGCGATATCGATGCTTTTTACGATTATTTAGTAGAACAATCAAAAGAACAGAAACAATGAGAATACAATACATGAGTGATCTCCATATGGAGTTATATGACAATTCGCGGTATATAAAGGCGAATGAGTTTGAAGTTGTGGGCGATGTTCTGGTGCTCGCAGGTGACACATTCTACCTGCGGGACATCATTGCCCCTCAGAAACGATTCTGGAACTGGGCATCGAAAAACTTCCGGCAGGTGTTGCTTGTGCCTGGCAACCATGAGTTTTATAGTGATGGTGATGTAACAGGAAGAGGCGATAACTGGCAATGGATGATTCGTGAGAATGTGGGCTATTATTATAATAAGGTGGTGCGCATTGACGATACAGACTTTATTCTGACTACGCTATGGTCGAGAATACCAGAGCAGGATATGTTCTATGTTCTAAGAGGAATGAACGACTTCCGACAGATTATGTATGATGGCAGACGCTTCACTCCAGATGATTTCAATCTGGAGCATGAGAAATGCCTGAAGTTCTTAATACAAGCTGTGAAGGAAAGTACCGCCAAGCATATTGTTGTAGTTACCCATCATCTACCAACGTTGAAGGTAGTGGCTGCTCAGCATATGGGTTCCGTCTTAAACGGAGCCTTTGCCACAGAACTAGGCAACTATATTGCCGACAGTCGAATAGACGCCTGGATTTATGGCCATTCGCATACGAACATCAACACTACGATTGGCACCACCCGAATAGTATGCAACCAACTTGGCTACGTGCACTACAATGAACATCTGACAAACGGATTTGAACCGAATAAAGTAATAGAAATATGAACAGGAAACAATTATATCAACCCTTGATGCGACAGCTGGCTAAAAGTGGGCACGATAACCGCTATGTGGTGGATGGAAGCAGTCGCGAGCTACTTTTGCGGATTAAAGACCTGTTTGACGTCTTTGCTCCAATTGGAGATGACTACAGACATGGTCTGTGGATAGAAGTACCTCGCGGCAAACCATCCGATTGGGCTAGCTTCAAGGATGTAAAAGAATGGGGCGAGGAAGTAAATACTCGCAAAGAGTATCTACAGTATTGGAAAGCAGAATTTCCACGTGAAAGCTATTGGTATTTTATATCCGTCAGCCAGTATCAGGGGCATACCTACCTCCACATTACAGAAAATGACCATCGCTGGTGCATCATCCATAACGACCAGAAATGGGACCATCATGGTATCGGACCGTTGGATTGGTATCTGGAGCCGCTACTGAATTTCTTAAAAGTGCGCATTGCAGAAATCGCCAACAACATAGAGGCTTACAATATATACGTGGAAAAGCATCTGCCCAAGCACCAACGCATTGGACACATAGCTAGAAAGGATTTGAATCGGATTGTACCTTGGCAACGACGAGTGCCACGTAATCTTGAGCGAGCAATTCTGGTGTTGAAAGAGTGTATGGCAAACGAAGAAATATATCGCAAGCTGAAGGCTGGAGAAACATTCAATGAGTTCCCAGTCGATTATCGTGCACCTCTCTCAGACATGAGCATCCGCCTATATGCGAAATACTTCAAAGTGGCTTATCTTGCATACGAGGACCACTATGCCTATTTGTACCGTTCAAATCCCAAAGAACTGAAAAAGAAACAAACAAGAATCAAAAAAATGTCCAAGCTATCGGATGTGGACTTCTATCGACGTTATCAATTAGGATGCCATGGCGAAATTACGGATGAGATGGATCTAGATAGTGCTGCTGAATTTAAAAAGATAGCTAAAGACCATTATGGTGAGTTAGGACTCTCACGTATGGATGTGCATGCCACGGATTACTATACGCCTGGTGATTGGCTGATTACCTTCGGTATCAGTTATTCGGCTTATGTGGATATCGGAATGGAGATTGCCATAGCGCTATATGACTCAGGTTGTCCTCTCTTGGTATATGATGCGGAGAAATTGCTTGCTATTCTGGAGGAGCAAGATAACGTCAGACTCACTCCGCACACCTTTCACGATTATCTGAATCATCACAAGGAAGGTTCTGTTTTCTCATTGCCTTATGAATGTTATTTGGGAGAGGTGGATGAATTGACTCGTGAGCAGTACGACGAGATTGTGTCGTTAGCACAATGGAATGCGGAAGAGCAAGTAATGCTTGATAAACTGATCTCACTGGACGATTCTGTCTATGACCTAATTCGTGATGAGGTTTCCGAGCCACAGACAATATGTGGAATTCTTTCCATCCTGGAGCGTAAGTATGATGTCGTCCTCGGTATATCAAACTATTCCGACCATCAGCATTGTTACTTGTTTGAGCATGGCCCTGACAAAATCAGGATTGAAGAAATTCGAAAGCGGTTCGAAACAGTCAATGCTGCAATGTATTATATCATAAGTCGATTTGTAGAAGAGAAGAAAAGGTTACTATACATGGGAGATATAACATGAAGATCATAGACAACAAAAAAGACTATTACGACTACCTTGCAGGCATCCTTGGCGTTGATAACTTGGTGGTTTATGACCGAAGGGGTTCCGTGGTGTTGAACTCAGAAAGGACATTGCTTCAAGGTATGGAGGTCTATTTCAGTCAGAAGCCCATATATCTTGATATGCCGCTGATTGAAAAGCAATATTGGAAACTAAAGAGTATCGTCAAACAGCGTGAGGCTGAGGCTGCTAAGCATAGATTTGGCAAGACTTGGGCAGAGGGCGATATCTATCACTTTGTCCTTGAGGTAGGCTACACCCACTATCGCTTTGAGGTTGAACGCTGGCTCGATGATAATAATCGTGAAAGTGTCCATGTGGAATTCCATTTGATAGAGACTCTGAAGGATGTCCAAAAGCAATACTCCGACGTGCCAATGTGTGTAATTCCCTGTAATGCACAATACTCAAGATGGTCACATGAGGAACGATGGAATGAACTGAAAGGTCGAGTTGATAATCCGATTCTCGCAGGTACTTTCATTCCTGGGGTGATTCCACCAACTGACATCTGGCATGCACTCTATGAGTATCTTTCTTCACTTCGTGATAAACCATTCACCGATAAACGCTCCGACATTCAAAAGCTAGAGTCGGCTGGCTTCGACAAGATAACAAGTTTCAGAAATATCAAAGAAAAAAGATATGACCTTTGATATTCTTGGGTAACCCCAAAGACTACATCATTGTACATTGCCCATGCATGTTGAGACTAGCATGTCAGAATGTTTACATAGCTATCAGGAACTCTTCAAGGCTCTCCATGTCCTTGAACTCATACATCTTGGCATTGCCAACGCCGCGCTTACGCTCACGACTGCGGCCCTCGCGTACCTTTTCCATCATCGTTGCCACGTCATTGTTCTGGTTGAAGACAGTGAAGGTTTTGCTGCTCATGTCATCGATGATGTTGCACACCTCGTCAGCAAACGAACGCGACATGAAGCCGATGCCCTCGAAGTCGAGTGCCACTTCGTCGGCCTCATCATTGATGCACGCACGCAATTCGGAAGCCCTGGAGCGGGTATAAAGATCTGCGCTATAGATGTCTTGTAGTCTTATTGTCTGTTTCATTTCTTTTCCTCCTTATTCTAAATAGTCGATGTAATTAAAATCTTCTGGCAGGGCAATGGGAATTCGCATGAGGATGACGGTACCCTGCCAGCGGAAAATATTCCTCAGGCTGATGTAGTCGTTGGCACCATTCTCATAGCGGTGGAAAGCTCCACCCGACAGCATGAAGAATCCACCCTTCATTCCTGTGACGAGCATCGCTTTAGAAGTAGATATTCCATAACCACGGTTTTCGGCTTCGGGACGGTTCTTTGTGGAATATCCCTCGTTGGCCAGCTTCAGAGCCTCAGTTTCCGATCCGTCGATTTCTTCTTGATAGAGTCCTGCTTGCTCAAAACTACCTGCGATAGTGATACCTGTATCGGCAATGCAGAGGTTGATGACGCCCTCTTTCTCCAAATATTGCGAGAAGACATAGCCGTTCGGACTCTGTGAGTGTTCATAAATATTATCGAGTAGTTCACTGATGAGATAACTCAGCGACGAACTGCCACCACGTCCTATGTTAGCCTGCTTCATGATAACGGTCTTTATGATGGAACCGAACGTATCCTTATTGGAGTCGGTCATGGCGAAACTGCACAGCGGGAGATAGGTTTTATCGGTATACTTCTGTATCACGGTTTCAACGTCCTCTCGTTTCTCATTACCGAAGTGAAGCATGCGGTCAAAGCAAATACTGTTCAGGTATGATTGGATGCGCAGTGGTATATTGATACACTCGATGTCCTTGCCCGATGTGTTCATATAAATAGCCAACGGTGCAAGGAAAAATGGATGCAAGAACGATACATCCGCAAAGTCCCATAGTATGGCCTCGGCTGCCTCGGTCTCAGCTATTACCTTAATCAAATAATTGAAGCTATAACCGATGCACACCTCCTCACTCACATTGGGAATTTTAACGGTCTTTTTATTCATCTGAACGAGTATTGTTTGGGTGCAAAGATACTGCAATTATTTGAATGAACCAAAGATTTTTCTTAAAAAGTGCAAAAAGTGTTATTCATAGGTGTAACATCCTACTATTTCCCATACTTAAAGGTAGAAACGTTAAAACAAATAACGACAAGAGTATGAAAAAGGTAAATGAGGTGTTCTTTGGAGAACATGGGCTGACATCAACGTCGGCCAACCATCTGGGCCGCGATTGCCAGAACACGCCTGGGGCAGGTGCAGCAGGCGGTTTAGGTTACGCTTTCCTGCAATATATGAATGCCGACTGTCGTTCAGGCATCGACCTCCTGTTAGACACCATCCATTTCGACGACCTGCTACAAAACGCTGACCTCGTCATCACCGGCGAAGGTTCTGCTGACCGTCAGACCCTCATGGGTAAACTTCCCTTCGGCATCCTACAGCGCGCCCAACGACATCACGTACCCGTCGTGCTCATAGCTGGTCGCATAGCCGATGAACAAGTTCTCCTTGCTGCCGGCTTCTCCCGCGTCGCCTGCATCAATCCTCCCGACTTACCACTCGAAATCGCCCTGCAACCTGAAACTGCGAAAGAAAACATTATCATCGCAGCACATAGTATTTCTGGCTTCTCTGGCCTCGGCTGGTGATGCGCACACAGTAGTTTTGAGAGACAAATCTTTTGGACAAGGCGAAAAAAACTATCCTTTTTCTTTGTGGTTTCAGAAAAACTTCCTATATTTGCAACTGAAATGACAGGTGCAACGAAATGAATCCTTGACATCTGCTCTTTATAATATTAAATGTAGAATTCTAAAACAAAACTGCGTATGGTAACATAGCAACAGACATATGGACATAAGATGAACGTCCACTTTTGATTCTTGTTGTTCGATAATTGGGGAATTAGACAACAATCACCAAGAACTGAAGTAGATAGTTCACGCCGTTCGGCGTGGGCATTTACTCGTTTAAGGTGATAGGCTTTCCCCAATGCCTCGAACAACGTAAGCGAAGTAGATTGCTCACGTTTTTCTTTTTGTAATTGTTCAAATAACCTATAAATAACAAACTAACATCAAAACGATTATGAAAAAGCTATTACTTTTTTTCGTTGTAATGCTACTGCCCATGTCGGCCTGTGCTTTTACTGGTGAAGCAGAAATTGATGGGATTAAATATTACATCATCACCAAAGGGCAAACAGCCGAAGTTAGGCATAAAAAATATTCTGGTGACATTGTAATCCCCTCTTCCATTGAGTATGAGGGTGTTAATTGCAGTGTGGTTAGTATTGGGGAAAGGGCCTTCTATGAGTGTGGTGAACTGACATCTGTCACTATTCCAAATAGTGTATCCAATATTGGTGCCTATGCCTTTTATGAATGTAACAGTTTGTCTAATGTTACCATCCCCCAAAATGTGACAAGTATTGGGGATTACACATTCGCATATTGCCAAAGTTTGACAAATTTTACAGTTCCAAATGGAGTAACTAGCATTGGTAAAGATGTTTTTCAGTGGTGTGCTGGACTGAGATCAATCACCATTCCAAATAGTGTTACCAGTATTGGAGACTGGGCCTTTTATAATTGCACCAGTTTGGAAAAAGTTATTATCTCAGATTTATCAGCATGGTGCTGTATTTCTTTTGGCGAAGGCCCATCTAATCCTTTATTTTATGCTAATCATCTTTATTTAGGTGAATCAACAGAAATTACAGACCTGGTCATCCCTGATGGCATAACAAAAATAGGCAATCATGCTTTCGAAAGATGTAGTGGCATTACAAGTGTTACTATTCCAAACAGTGTCATAACCATTGGAGAAAATTCTTTTTATGGTTGTGACGGGTTGAAGTTGCTTACAATTGGAAGTGATGTTGTAGATATTTATAAACAAGCATTTGCCTACTGTAAAGAATTGACAGAAGTTTATTGCTATGCAAAAAAAATCCCCTATACAGTCCAGATTTTCAACAACTCTTTTGTTGAATATGCTACTCTATATGTGCCTGCTTCGTTGATAGAACAATATAAAGTCAAAGCCCCATGGAGTGGGTTTGGGAAGATTGAAATATTGAATTACATTGATGGCATTTATTACAACCTTAATGGAGATGAAGCTGAGGTTACATACCGTGACGATAACTACAACTCATATTCTGGAACTGTGATAATTCCAGAATCTATTACTTACAGAGGGAAAAACTTCTCCGTGACCAAAATCGGTGACAATGCATTCCGAAGCTGTAGCGATCTAGCATCAGTCATCATCCCCAACAGTGTGAACAGCATTGGCAGTTATGCATTTGCATACTCTAAAAACCTTGCATCTATCATCATTCCAGACGGTGTGCCCAACATAGCAGAATATACCTTCTCAAACTGTAGTGGTCTTACCTCAGTAACCATCCCCAATAGTGTAAAGAGTATTGGCACTGGGGCATTTGATAATTGTAGTGGGCTGACATCGATCAGTCTTCCCAATAGTGTGACCACAATCGGCAACGTAGCCTTTAGGGACTGTAGCAGTCTAACCTCTTTCACGGTCCCCAGTAGTGTGTCAACGATAGACGTAGGATTGTTCCAAGGATGTAGCAGCTTAAAAACTATTACTATTCCCAGTAATTTGGAAAACATTAATAACTTTGCTTTTCAGGATTGCAGCAGCCTAAACGACATTTATTGTAACGCAGAAGTCGTTCCTAACACGCACAGCACAGCTTTTGATAATTCATCTATAAGATCTGCAACACTTCATATCCCCAATAAATCTATACATTTGTACAAGCAATCTACCCCATGGGGCAATTTCGGCCTTTTTGCAGGTTTATACGGAAACGAATACACTTTGTCCTATATTCTTGATGGTAACGAATACAAATCATACAAAATGTGGGAAGATGAAAAGATATTCCCCGAGGACGAACTCAAAAGGGAAGGGTACACCTTTAGTGGCTGGAGCGAAATCCCAGAGATTATGCCAGCCCACGATGTGACGGTAACAGGTACTTTCATCATAAACTCATATATGTTGACCTACACAATTGATGGCGAGAAATACAAAAGTTATGAAGTAGAATATGGCACTAATGTTACGGCTGAAGAAGAACCCACGAAGGAAGGTTATACTTTTAGTGGTTGGAGCGAGATTCCAAAGACTATGCCAGCCCACGATGTGACGGTAACTGGTTCTTTCAGTATCAACTCATACACATTGACCTATCTCGTTGATGGTGAGGAATACAAAAGTTACGAGATTAACTATGGGTCCAGCATCACAGCTGAGATTGAACCCACGAAGATTGGCTATACGTTTAGTGGTTGGAGTGAGATTCCAGAAAAGATGCCAGCCCACGACGTAACTGTTACAGGCTCATTCTCTGTCAATTCATATACACTTACTTATATGGTGGATGGAGAAGTGTTTAAAACCTATGAGATAGAATACGGAACCACTATAATTCCAGAAGAAACGCCCACAAAGATTGGTTATACATTCTCTGGTTGGGGTGAAATCCCCTCAACGATGCCAGCAAAGGATGTCACACTCAGTGGAACTTTTTCCATAAACAATTATAAGCTGACATACGTCGTTGATGGAGAAGAATATAAAACCGTAGAAGTAGAGTACAATTCTACAATTACGCCAGAGACGGAGCCCACAAAGGAGGGTTATACATTCTCTGGTTGGAGCGATATACCTGAAAGGATGCCGGCAAACGATGTAACAGTGACAGGCTCATTCATCGTTAATAAGTACCAGATAACGTATATCATTGACGGCGAAGTGTTCGCTACTGACTATGTGGAGTATGGGGCAACGATAGTACCGCCTACGGTGGAAGAACGCGAGGGATACAGTTTCTCAGGATGGAGCGATATTCCAGAGACAATGCCAGCACATGACATTGTTGTACATGCCAGTTACACATCTGGTATCATAGGAGTCTTGATAGCAAGTCAGCAAAACGTGCGTATTTACTCTCCTAATGGTAAGAAACTGGATAAATTGCAGAAAGGACTAAACATTGTAATACTTGATGATGGGATAGTTAAGAAAGTTATGGTGAAATAGAATTAGTATTGTGTGCAGGGGCAGCTATAGGCAATGACCCTGCACTTTATTTAGAAATCCCTTTTGATGCGTTCAAAACTTATGACCTTAGAAAATAACAAGTTCTTCTGTTCTTGAGTCAAAGTTTCTCCGCATAGTGTGTTAAATTTCCCAAGACGTTTGATAAATGAAGGTATCTCTTTTTCTGTCTTAACGATGATGAAGCTGATGCAATCAACAGTAAATATGACCCCAGCATCGTTTATGAACGGTTTTGCTCCTTTTCCTCTCCACGTTTCATACTCTTGTTCTGACCAAAGCCAGCTAAACTTAGTCCCTTCGTCCATATCCCATATTTCAGGCTCAATAATTCGCCACTCACATTCGTCATAATTGCTATGGTATTTATGTTGTTTTTTACTATAAGAAATATACGGTTTCAGCAGCCCAATGGCAAAACATGTTGCAACTAAGTTTTGCTGAATATGTTTTTTACATCTCAATCCTTCTTGAATCAACTCATTTGGAATTCCATCAATACGAGCGTATTCTCCAGTTTCCATGGCCTTTATTTGTTCTTTCATTTCTAGACTGAATTTCCCTGATGTCATTTCTTTTTGCATATGACGGATGTTTTCAAATTCTTGAAAGACAGGTTTTATTGAATCTGGTGATATGTAGTAATGCACTGGAGATATTCGTCTGAGTATCTCTTCGCATTCAAATAATGCATCCTTTGTCAAGCCTAAAGCATAATACCCATATTTTTTTGAGTGTTCCACACTATCATTTATTGGAATGTCACAAAAGCTTATCATTGGAATACCAATATTACCTTGTCTTAAGAGATGATACTCTTCAAGGCAATATGAGAATCGAAATCCCTCTTGTAGTATTGATAACAATGTGCTTGCAGTCTTTGTGTAATGAAAGAGAGTAGATGTGTGGCTGTTAGACCGTACTTTTATAGCCAATTCTTTAGGTCGCTTTGAATTGCTATAATACAATAATGGATTAAAATCTTTCAACAATGCCATTTTATATATCATTTATTTTAATAGGGCTTGAATTCGTTCTAAACTATTGCTAAGAATTATATGATTGCAAAAGTAAGCATAAAAGATCAAATTATTGCATCATAAAACAACAAAGAAGAAACTCTTTCGCTATTTTAACACGTAAAATATTACCAACAAACTCTTTTTCGTATTTTTTGCATATGTTTTGCCTGATATCGAGGGTAGAAAGCTGATGGACATTATGAACGGGATGATTTGGATAACTCAGAAGGCAATGGTGAAACTCAATACAAAATCTTAAATAATGTGTTTTTTTTAGATAATTAGGCGATATCTCCCAAATTATCTTTATTTTTGCAGTCTGAGTGATTGCTTGGATAGATTGCTGGTAGACGTGAAGATAAAAGGAAACCGATGCTATCGGCTTTTGTTCATAGAATAACTTTAGAAACCCTTTATTTAAAGAATAGAGAATGAAACCGATACTACCCAGAGAGATGCTCTGGACAGAGAAAAAGACGATGGACGAGTTCTTCGAGCTTGCCCCTGAGAATAGAACATTCTATGTTGATATCATCACTTCAGATTTCCCATCGAGCTTCATAAATGACCCGGTGAGGATTTTCAACGAAGTATATTACCTAACTACGCGCATTATTTATGAACAGCCACAACCGTCAGAGCTTGACAGTTATTATATTGAGACGAAGAATCAATTCAAATGGAGATGTGGCGCGGATGTAGTGATGACACTAGTTTACTGCCTGCTCAACTTGACCAGAAAGCATGTTGACCCTCATTACAAAGACTTCGTTCAAACTATCAGTGACAGGTTTTTCGGTTGTGTCTCTTGGATTGACATCACCAGCCACTTATATTTAATCAAACAAGATGGTAGGCGTTTTAACTACCCATTCTTTCCTCGTCCTATGGGCTTAGGGTGGTTTGAGGGTACTTTTATATCTTGGAGCGACATTACACGCAACTTTAATATTGAATGTATTGAGCAAGTTATCAGTCTTTGGGATTACCCTGAGGAAAAAATGGAGATTGCTATGATGATGAGAGACAGTTTGGATTTCGGAATGTTTTCCAGAAAGTCAGCATCAGAACATAATGAAGTGTTACGAATTCTGAACAAATATATACTTTTTGATGACCAAGCAAATGATGCTCAAAGGAAAGTAAAAAAAACTCGGAATCAATTCCATGAATTCGTTAAGGACTCAGCACGAACAGATGAAATCATCGCTAAGTTGCATCGCCGAATAGGCAAGAAAAGGGACACCAATGCAATCCAGATAATAGTTGAAGCTATGTGGATTGATTTGATAGACAAACCTTCAGCCCCATCAGTCGTGGATGAATTTCGTGACAACATCACATGTACTGATACATATGTAAACAGGAAACTAAAGGATGGGGAAGTGAAGCCTAAAAAGAAGGATGGGAAAGTAGACGAAGAGAGACTTGATAAAATAAGAGAGGAATTCGAACAGGCATAACCATTTTAAAAAGTTCTCGAAAGTTGAGATTTGTTCAGATTGAACTTATCTCAACTTTATTTATTCTATTCATCTCTTTGATATTTACTATCTTTGCACCGCAATTTCATAAATGGGGTTGCGGAAATTTTTGTTTAACCGCGAAGCGATCTTGAGCCTGCACCGGTGCATTTGGATGGGCCTATCCACTCTTGCAAGCCGAGCATAACACTTCGAGGTTATGAAGAAAGTTACAATCGTCGGGCCTGACGATAAAGTGGCGCTTGTAAAAGAACTGGTTATGGCAATCCCCAGCATGGAGATTGTCGAAGTGAAAGACATGGATTGCATCAAGGAGTTCCAGCGGAAACCACCGATGGAAAAACTTGACTTTGCCATACGTAGCGTTGACAGCGAAAAGGGGCTGCTGGTAAACCGATATGACTTTGCCTGGCTGTATGCTGCGGTTCAGCAGGGATTATTGAAGGGCATAGAGAAATTTCATTCTGTGGATTCTTTCCGTCAGCACCTTATTAGTATAGGCATAAAGAACATACCTTCCAATTCTACGATTTCTGACAGGTATGGCTGCCTGCGTCATGAGTTTCCCGATTGGGTGTTTTCAGATTGTGATGCCACTGAAGCCCGAAGGAGAAACAATGTCGCAAAACGGTTTTTGAGTCTCTTCTATAAGGGAAAATAGTAAAATCTTGGAAAGAATCTTGGAAATTCTGACCAATCTTGGAAAGAATCTTGGAAATGTGATTTTCAACTATTTCACAGTTCTGAGAACGTTCCTATCTTCGCAGTCGGAAAGTTGGCCGACTTTTTAAAAGTAAAAAAGTAAAAAGGTAAAAAAGTAAAAGACATTATGAAAAAAAGAAAGAATGAAATTATGAGGAATGAATCAATCCTGTTGAAACGATGGACGTTGGATTTGGCCAACGCTTTGATTGACGATGGCTGCCGACGCACAAAAGCTTTTGTATTGGCTCACAAGGCCCGGACGATTCTGGGTTTACTCGGTCTGGGTGTCGTGACCTTTGAGTATGAGAAAAAGGACGGTACCATGCGCCATGCCCGAGGAACACTTTGCAAAGGCATCTGCCGGGAGTATGACGATTACGTGGTCAAGGGTGGAAAGAAAACCGAACCAAAGCTGGGTCTGTTCAGCTATTGGGATTTGGACGCCAATGGCTTCCGCTCGTTCGATATCAGAAAGAATATTACGGTCATACAAACAGTGATTAAATCAAATGATTGACAATTATCCTCCAGGAGCAGCGAACGACCCGCGCGCTCCGTATAACGAACGACCAGGTATGGAAACAGAAGTAACGGTAAAAACGACTCTGATTAAGGAGACCGTGGTTGAATCGTCCGAAGGTCACTGGGTGCAGGAATCGGAGATCGAGCCTGACGGCAGTCGTTCGAGTGTAGGTTTCTACGAGACTGACGAGGATTTGAAAGAAACATTCCTTGATTCGCATCGTTCAGCGATACAGATTATCCGCGACTGCGAGAAAATAGCCAAAGCGCTTCTGGCTGACGGCAACCGCTTCTACGCAACTATCTATATCCCAACGCTAATCGACGACTGCGAGGATTGGGAAGAAGAAGACTTTAGAGTTAATGAATAATGAAAAATGAATAATGAATAAACAATTATGACAAGGTCAAGAGAATTATTATTGAAAGTGGGGGTGTTTGGACTTCAGGATTTGAGGCGGCTGGCACCCATCGGCGACATTGGCTATCTGAATGCCATCAGTTATTATCACGATTACGAACATTCCGGTCTTCTAAGAGATCTGATGAAAGCTTTCTATGAGCAACAAAAGAAATACGGTTGGACGGTAGAAGGTGGAGATACAGGATGGCGCTGCACCGATCATTGGGCATACTGCCCGGAAATCGGATTGAGATGGAGCGTGGACTCGGGAGACTGAAATTTAGTGAATAGTTAATAGTGAATAATGAATAATATACAATGAAAATCAGTGATTTAAGCAATGAAGAAAGGAAGGCGTTTGAAGAGCATCTGCTT
>JAEEGJ010005276.1_pt1 | contig 41150 bp, 24 predicted proteins | sample 8958761 | NCBI WGS metagenome assembly JAEEGJ01 (sample SAMN16246546, study PRJNA631951) | gut metagenome | biome: gut microbiome; feature: rumen; material: RS-attached | host: Bos | place: Iran: Karaj | collected 2018-10 | reverse complement strand
CCTTGTTCTCACTTTGGCCGCTTCTTCTAAACCGGCGCTGGCGGGCGTCCATTTCAACCGCTCCCAGGTCATCCGGTTCAGCAACCTGTATCTTGAACTTCCGGACGGCATCCAGGTCAAGCTGGATGAACCGGAAAAATAATAATCCCGACCATGAAAAAACTATCTGTCCTTGTCACCGTCCTGCTGCTCTTCCTCCAGTCCGGAGTGTCCGCCCAGGACCTGGAAACCGGGTATTTCCTGGGTGGCAATCCTTATGCTTTCCGCATGAACCCCGCGTTCCAGAGTGAACGGAACATCTTCTCCCTCGCCTTGGGCCAGACGGGCCTTGGGACTTGGAGCAATCTGGGCTTCAGCACCTTGTTGTATTCGGATGTTTCGGACGGTCATCTTTATACCTTCCTGAATGACCGTGTCAATGCGGCTGAGTTTCTTCGGAAAATCAAGTCGCGCAATACTTTCGACGAAGACGCCCGCGTCAATCTTCTTACGCTGGGATTCTGGGCCGGAGACCGGTTTTACACCCTGGATTTCAACGTGCGCTCCCTGAACTCTCTGGCCGTTCCCTATGATGTGTTCAGTTTCTTGAAAGAAGGTGGTGAAACCCGGAATCAGTACGATTTCTCCGGACTCGGACTCCGTTCGCAGACGTTTGCGGAGGCGGCTTTCGGCTGGTCCAAGAATTTTGACGATGTGTTTAACATCGGATTCCGCGTTAAAGCGCTCCTGGGAGCCTTGGAAGTGAATACGCTGGCTCGGAACATGAAACTTGCCATGTCCAATGATCGATGGGAGGTCCAGGCGCAGAGCTATCTGTATGCCTCCTCCCCTTCCCTTACTTATTCTTTGGACGAAAGCGGAAACCCCGATCCCGCCTCCATCAAATTGAACGGCAACGACTGGGGCCCCGCCGGTTTCGGCGGAGCCGTCGATCTTGGAGCGAGCTGGAATGTCCTTCCGTACTTGACCCTTTCCGCATCTCTGTTGGATATAGGTGCGATCCGTTGGAACCGGGAGATTCAATTCGTCTCACCGGCTTCCTCCTATACCTGGGCTCCTTCTGAGAGCGGTGAATCCGGATCCGAGGATTGGTCCGCTGAATTTGACGAGGCGCTGAACGGTCTGTCCGGCGTATTCCGCTTCAACAAGAACGCCGCTGTAACTGGCGCCGCTTTCGAGATGCTTCCGTTTCAGATCTACCTGGGCGCCGAATTCCGGATGCCGTTTTATGACCGTCTGAGCCTGGGCGCCCTCTATTCGGGACGGACAGGCTCCGGTTACGGACGTCAGACCGGACGGATCTCACTGAACTGGAATCCGCTGGATTTCCTCAGCTTGTCCACCGGAACGACGCTCAACCGATTGGGGCAAAGCATCGGTTTCGCGCTCAATCTGCATCCCGGCGGAGTCAATTTGATGGTCGGATGCGATTATCTCCCCTTCTATTGTGTGAGCATGGCTCCCCTCTTGAAGGACGCGGCGGTCCCGTCATTCATCCGACAGCATGCTGTCCTTCCTCGCGACCAGATGAAGCTGAATCTCTACGTCGGTCTTAATCTGGCCTTTGGCCGCACCTGCCTGGACTATGCGCGGCGATACTGGTACAGATAACGGATTATTTGACTACCTTTGCAACGTTTTACGTGACCTTTGACTTATGCCTATAACCATCAAGACCGTTGAAAGCCGCAGGGATTTGCGCGCGTTCGTGAAGTTCCCGCTGAAGCTGTATAAGGACTGCCCCTATTACGTTCCGGGCATCTACATGGACGAAATGTCCACGCTGGACGTGTCCAAAAACCCCATGGGCAAGTATTCCAAGTCGGAGAAGTACTTGGCTTACAATGAGAAGGGGAAAATTGTGGGCCGTGTGATCGCCATCATCAACGAAATTGCGAACCGCGACTGGAAGCATGCCGAAGTCCGTTTCGGCTGGATCGATTTCATCGACGACAAGGAAGTCTCCCGCGCCCTGATTGAAGCGGTCATCGCTTTCGGAAAGAAGCACGGAATGACGCAGATCTCCGGTCCGCTCGGATTCACGGACTTTGACAGCGAGGGCTGCGTCGTGGAAGGTTTCGATGACGTCAGTTCCTTCGCGCTCCGGTACAATTATCCCTATTACGCGGAGCATTTCGAGGCGCTGGGTTTCGGCAAGGCCAATGACTGGCTGGAGTACCGAATCTTCGTCCCCGAACAGGTGCCTGAAAAGGTGACCCGCATGGCCGCCATCGTCTCCGAACGCTATGGCCTGCACATCCGGAAGATTACCCGGAAAATCGTCCGGGAGGAAGACTACGGGACCAAGGTCTTCGAACTGGTGAACCGCACCTACTGTGACCTGTATGACTTCACGGTCATGCCCGAAGACGTGATGCAGTCCTATGTCAAGACCTATCTGGGCCTGCTGGATCTCGATTTCCTCACGGTCGTGGAAGACGCCGCCGGCAAACTGGTGGCTTTCAGCGTGTCCATGCCGTCCATCGCCAACGCCGTTCAAAAGAGCAAGGGATATCTGTTCCCGACGGGCTGGTATCGTCTCCTGCGCTCCATGTACTGGAAGTATGAGGATGCCCTGGAACTGCTGCTGATCGCGGTGGACCCTGAATACCGCAACAAGGGGGTCCATGTGATGCTGTTCAACGAACTCATCCCGCAGCTCATCAAGAACGGCTTCAAGTATGGGGAATCCAACGCCGAGATGGAGAGCAACACCAGCGTCCAGAACCTCTGGAACCAGTACAGGAAGGAATTCAAGCGCCGCCGGCGCGTCTTCAGCAAGGAGATATAGCCGATGTCCGCGTCAAGTTCCATGCTCCCTCCCCTGCCGGAACGGATGCGTCCGAAATCGCTGGACCAGTATGTGGGCCAGCGGCATCTGGTGGGCGAAGGCTGCGTCCTGCGGAAGATGATCGAGAGCGGCAACCTCTCGTCGTTCATCCTCTGGGGGCCTCCGGGCGTGGGCAAGACGACATTGGCCCATATCATCGCCGAGACGATGGACCGGGAGTTCTACACCCTGTCCGCCGTCACTTCCGGCGTCAAGGATGTCCGGGAGGTCTTCGACAAGGCGCGTTCGACCGGCCTTTTCAACCAGCGCGGCGCTCCCGTGCTCTTCATCGATGAAATCCACCGTTTCAACAAGGCCCAGCAGGACGCCCTGCTCGGGGCCGTGGAAACGGGAACCATCGTCCTGATCGGCGCCACCACCGAGAACCCATCCTTCGAGGTCATCACCCCCCTGCTGTCCCGTTGTCAGGTTTTTGTCCTGAAATCCTTGGAACGGAATGATTTGCAGGTGCTTCTGGACCGGGCTCTGAAAGAGGACGTCCTCCTGAAGGACCAGGACATCCGGGTGGAGGAGACCGAGGCTTTGATGCGCTACAGCGGCGGTGACGCCCGCAAGCTGCTGAATGTACTGGAGATCGTGGTCGACGCTTTTGCTGGCCGCTCCCCCATCGTCATCGACAACAAGACGGTCACTGAGAGCATCCAGGAGAACATGGCGATGTATGACAAGGACGGGGAGATGCATTACGACATCATCTCCGCCTTCATCAAGAGCATCCGGGGCTCCGATCCGAACGCCGCCGTCTATTATCTGGCACGCATGATCGACGGCGGAGAGGATCCGCTCTTCATCGCCCGCCGGCTGTGCCTGTCCGCCTCCGAGGATGTGGGGCTCGCGAATCCGAACGCCCTCCTGTTGGCAAACGCCTGCTTTGAGGTGGTCTCCAAAATCGGCATGCCCGAGGGACGGATCCCTCTGGCTGAGACGACGGTCTATCTGGCCTCCTCCCCAAAGAGCAACGGTTCTTACATGGCGATCGAGAAAGCTCTGGCTTTCGTCCGGGAAACCGGTAATCTGCCGGTGCCCCTCCCCATCCGCAACGCGCCTACGCAACTGATGAAGGACCTCAATTACAGTGACGGCTACAAGTACGCCCACGATTTCCCCGGGCACTTCGCCGACATGGAGTTCCTTCCCGAGGAGATCAAGGGGACCGTTTTCTATGAACCGCAGGACAACCGGCACGAGAACGTTCTCCGCGCCTATCTGGAGGCCTGCTGGCCGAAGTATTATGGTAAAAAGTAAGTCGTGTCAGCATCCGTTATTTTCAATAAATGTAAATAATCTGGCTGGAAGCCTTCCGCGATTGCGCCGTGCTTTTTGAGATGCTGCCTCCCGAGGATAAAACCCAGTCGCTGCAGGTCGGATCATAGGCCGCCTTGATGACGATTCCCGAATCCGGGGCATACGAGTTCAAGGTCAGTCGGTTGTCAGACCAGCTGAAATAGGGATACCATCCGAAGTTTCGGCTGGTGAACAGGGTGCTCTTCATGATCGAGCCGTTCCGGATCGTATAGATGTATCCGCTCATTCCGTTGTCGTCGTTTCCGCCGCTCTTTTCAAGCACAAAGACATAAGCGACGTTTTCACTTCTGTCTATGGCCATGCAAGGTCCGACGGCATCCTTGTCATACGTTCCTTTGGCGAAGAAACTGTTGGGAAGCGAAGATTCATTTCCATTGAACTGGACGCTGTATTGCGTCTTGTAAAAAGTATCGCCGTCGGCGTTGATCCGGAAGTAGTTCTTGTCCACGAGCCGCTTGATCCAATAGACATTGCCGGAATACTCCCGATAGGCGATGGTCTCAGCATCGCTCATGGGAGATGATACACACACTCCGCTCAGAACGACGTATTTCTTCTGATCCTGGCTGAGGCTGGCGTTTGACCGGACGCACAGGCTCTCGGAGTACGAACCTACATCCGTCGGAGCGAAAGTGACACATACGGTTTTGCTGTATCCCGGTTTCAGGACGGCTGTCTTGACATCGGCTCTGAAGACGCCTGCGCCGGATATACTGACGTCCGTTATCCGGAGGTCCGCATTTCCGGTATTGGTGACGGTGACGAGTTTCTCGACAGACTGACCCGGATACAGGTTGGGGAAATCGATCCGGGCGGGTGTGACCGTCAGGGAAACCGTCTCACTCTGGGCGGAGACGCTGCCTTTCAGGGAAATTGTCGTACTGGGAGTATTGGCGGCATCGGAGATCAGCTTGAACACTGCGTCATAGGTTTTCACCAGGGACGGATTGAAGGTGACATTAAGGATTTCATGCTTGTTGGGTGCGATGGTCTTCATTTCCCAGTCAGTCTTGAAATCCCCGGGCAAGTTGTTGACGATGACCGTCAAGTCGCTTCCGCCTTTGTTGGAGATGATCAGCGGGAGTGTCGTGCTGTCTCCGAACCGGACCGTTCCGAAGTCCAGGGTGGTCGGGCTGACCAGAATGAGAGGAGGGTTGGCCTTCTGCCCCGTGCCGGTCAAGGTGACGACAAAGTTTCCGCCGAGCGCGTTCGATATGATTTCCATTTCCTGGGTGTAAGTCGCGGACATCGTAGGCGTGAAATACACGTCGATGGAGCTGCTGCCCCAGGCGGGAATAGTCAGGGAAGACTTGCTGACCTTGAAGTTGGCCGGACATTTGATATTGGATATCACAAGCGGCTGGCTGCCGGAATTCTTGATCAGGTAAGCTTTGGCCGACGTCTCGTTGACCACCGTCGGCGTTTCAAATTTGACAAGGGACGAGGCATTGATCACCGGATACGGCGACGCGTCCCGAGCCCCCAGAACCGGTCTGACCAGGAACCCTCTGTAACGGTCCAGCGATCCCGTTCTCGCACCGGAGGATGACAATATCAGGCTGCCCGCCCGGTTGGACATGCTGGCATAGGAATACGAAGCGGCCAGGTCGGCCGTCCAGTAATAACCGATGGACGAACTGCTCGCGGAGGCTTCTCCCCCGAAAGGCAGGAACAGGACTTTCCCGTTGTACTTGCTGGTGAACTGGAGTCCTTGGACACCCTTCTCCGTCTTTTGTTCAACGATGCTGTTGTCAATCAGTTCCCGGACGTCTTCAAGGGAAGGCATCCGCCAGTTTCCTTTGAGTTCCACCGTTGCCGCATCATCTCCGGATTCCAGGATGTACTTGTTGTCCGTGAAGCCGTTCTTTCCCAGCTCGGAATTGCAGCAGTATTTCGTGAGTGCCGAACTGGTGCCGAACCGATAGTTGCTCCAGGAGTAACCGCCCTTGTCGGCGGAAATATCGCCCCAGGCATAGTGGCCGCCGATTCTTTCCTTGCTTGCAGCGCCCAGATTGCAGTTGGCCCATCTGATTCCGCTGGGGAAGCCCATGTCGACGGCGGTGAAATCCGATTCAAAAGGAACGACTGTCATGACGCAGGACGCCTTGAACCCGCCTTCCGCGGTGGTTGCCGTAATGATGGCTTTCCCTTCCTTGACACCTCTGACAGTTCCGTTCCTGTTCACCGTCGCGACGGAGATGTCAGATGAAGACCAGGTGACTTCCCGGTTGGCGGCCTCGACGGGAAGAACCGTCGCGGTCAGGGACAGGGTCTCCCCTACCGGAACACTGGCATTGGTCTTGTCCAGCCTGATGCCGGTCACAAGGATGTTGTCCGTAGGGAGAACGCCTCGCACGGGAAGTCCATAGGCTCTCGGAGCACCGACAAAGGCGACATCACCGGTCTCTCCCACGGAGAAAGCATACGCGTTCTTGTACTCGGAGAAAAGATCGGATGTCCAATAGCGTGCTTTTTCATCAAACATCTCCGAAGTCTGATTGAACATCTGTCCGGCATAGGGGAGGAAAATGAATTTGGAATGATCTTTCCTGTTATAGGCAAAACGACCTCTGGCTCCGTTATAGGCGGTGATCTCTGACCAGTCACACCCGTAAAGAAGTTCCTCGAATTCCGCCCTGGTTGGCATTCTCCAGCCGCCCTTCATGGCACTTCTGGCAGGATCATCCGTAAGCTCCAGGGAGACAAGACCATCACGGGGGTAATACTTGTTGATGTTTGTCTGGGAACCGGAGCAATACTTGTAAGTGTTCCAGACATACTGGCCCTTCGGTTCGCATTCCCCCCATGCGATGTAGCTCCCGACCGCTTCGGGAACCAGGGCGCCGACATTGCATGGTGCCCACTTCACGGAAAGATTCAGGTCAACCGCCTCCGAAGGATCCGTCGGTTCCGAATTGGAAAAATGCGCATAAATGGAAATGGTCTGGTCCTCCTTTCCCTTGCAGTTCGTCTTCAGAGAGACATGCATGCCCTCAAGGATCATATTCGCAATGCGGGGAGGAGCCTGGTACGTGAATGTTACGGGAAAACGACCCGAGGGGGAAACAATGTACTTCTTGTTGAACTCCCGGTTGATCGTAAAGCGATTGCTGTTGGTTTTTTTGATGAATGTGATTTCCAGATCGCCGTCACCTTCGTTACAAATGGTGACATCACTGGAGTAAGTATCTCCGACCCTGACATTATAAAAATCAATGATGTCAGAAAACATGACCATGAACGGCATGTCGGGCTCCCTGACGGGACGGATGCTGTAGCCCAGAAACCTCAAATTGTCGTCGGCGGACAAACGATGACCGGATGATTCGTCAAAAGAGAGGGCGTAAGCGGTGGCACAGTCCGGTTCATTCCGGGTGGAAGTCCAGTAACTCCCCATACGGTCACCGGGGTTCAACGATGATCCTGCAGCGGGGAGATAGATGGTATTGCGGGTTATCCTGGACGTGATGGCGAGGACTTTGACGCCTTTGTATGTCGTATGGGAGAGCGTACTGTTTTCCAGCAGCTCCTCGTAGTCTTCCCGGGTGGGCATTCTCCATTTGTCACCCCAAAGTGCGGTGGCCGCATCATGATCCTTGTCGAGGACAGTCCTTTGGTCATCTTCATTATAGCGGAAGATGGAGGAAGGGCTGTCGCCGAATTGATAGTTGGACCAGGAGAAAGCCGCATCCGGGTAACGGTGCCCCCAGGCATACTTCAAACCGGATCCCTGGATGCTGCCGGCCCCGAGATTCATGTTCGCCCATTTTACGGGAAGGCCCATGTCCACCGCATTCAAATCGGAAGGAAGACCATGCGGGTGTGTGATGAAACCCACATTGTAAGAGTTATAATAGTCCTCGTCAATAATCCATAAGGTAAAGTTTGCCGCAATTTCGGCGCCCTCGAAACAGGCGAACATGGTTGTAATCAAATGCAAAGCGGCATCAAATGTCGAGTCAGCCACCCCCCCGGGAAAGAGTTTAACGATTTCTTCCACCATTTCCGCCATGGCGGGCCCCGGAGTTGTGATATCGTAAAACATACCACGCACGGTGTTCAGAAGGACATTCAGCAAACCCGGCAGTGCCGTCATCCCTTCATTCTTGATTTTCCGGATCGCGTCCCTGTATTCTATTTCGTCGATGTTGTCCAGAAAAATGGGGAACATCGCCTCCAGAACCGATACGCCTATATTTCCCAGGGCGATCTTGAGAACCGGTTTGACAATAAGCTGATACAACGAGTAGTATTCCAGATTCGGCAGCATGTCCGACGAACAGACCCAGAGAATCTCCGAATCGCTGTTCAGGGGCATTTGGATGGTCCCTTCTTCGTAACCGAATCTTAGATTGTCCTTGTCTTCTCCTTTCCATCGCACTGTGAGATCGTTGAAAAAATCCTTATAAGTCTCAATCGCCTCATTCATTCCGTTCACTCCGAGGAGATCGAAATAATGGGAGGAGTTCAAGGGAGGAACGATGCAGTCGAAATCAATGATGCCGGGATCGTCGATTTCTTCTCCTTTCTCGGTGATCCGCCCTCTTTTCAGGGCAAAGTACAAAGGCAGTTTGTTCAGAACTGTCACCGTCCACTTCTTATCGTAATAAGAATAATAATCATTGACAAGGGTTTTCACGTTGCCTCCGTCGAAGTATTGATTCCAGGCGACTTCCGGTTTGAACAGAGATTCGTCCGATTCGCCCGCACTGCGGAAGACGGGAATGCCGCCGTAATCCTGGGTTTGAACGTTGCTTGCGGCGGCCGCAACCGGTTTTCTGGCGGAGTGAGCGGCTTGTCCGGCTGCTTGGAGAAGGTCCGGCATTTCGGCATAGCCCAGTATTTCCGCAATTCTCCGGGACGCTTTGGCGACGGCCGGCCGGATGTCCTCAAACACCAAGGCGCCATTCTTGAGGACAGACGCATCAATTGCACTGGCGAGCGCATCCGTTTCCGGAAGTGAGGCCGCGATTTGTTTCAGATAACCCACATAGGCGGACTTCTCCATTTGCGTGGCATAAGGAATGGTCAGAAGGAGGATCGATTCTGCGGTTTCTTTGGCACTCAGTTCCAAAGGGTCCGACATCTGTTCCGCCTGCATGCTCCTGAAGCTGAAGAAAACGGGGTTCTTCTCCTTGTTGTAAACTAAGACCAGGCTTTGGTCACTGTAGAACGATCCGTCGCCGTTGACAAGCCTGAGGGTGTTGTCTCCGCCTACGATGTACAGTTTGTACAGAGGAGTGGAATACCCTTTCGGCAGCAGGATTCTTGACTGGGATTTCTCCAGAACTACCAGTTTTCGTTCTGACTCCTTGTTGCCCCGCATGGCGGATTTCTTATACCACTCCTTCGCCTTCTGCATGTTCTGGCTGGTTCCGATGCCATATTCATAACATACGGCCAGCCCCGTCTGGGCGCTGTCGCAACCGGCCTTGGCCGCTTCTTCGAACAGTTTGAACGCTTTTTCAAGGTCCTGTTTCTCTTCTCCCCTGAACAGGTCGGACGCGTCCTGATACATCTTGAGCGCTTCGGAGGAGGTCACACCTTTGTTTTCTTCGGTTCCGCCGGCAGGATCATCCTTTTTCTTGTCACAGGACGTAAAAGAGCAGATGACTGACAGTGAAACGATACCCCGGGCGATGACTCTGAGAAAAGATGGGGAAAGTGTATGCGTATGTTTCATGACAATGATTCTATTCTGCAATGTTACTTGATGGATGAAAAAGGCTTATCAATGATGACGGGCTCGCCAAGAGGGACAAATGGACGATCTGCCGTCCGGCCCGCCGCTTTCCGTCTTGCGGAAGAACGGGCCGCAGAAACACCCGTATCGTAACGTACGAAGTTTTCGAAATCATAGATCCACTCCGCACCGTAGGCCAGCCGGTGTATCTTGTACCAGATGGCTTTTCTGGAAGGAGCGTTGAATCCACCCGTGTTATACCGCATGATGCTGTTCTCCGAAGGCCGGAAAACGCCCTGGTCAAAAGTGAATCCTCCCTCGTAGATCCCGATTTTCTCTTCCGAGTAGCGTGTGTCGTAGATGAAGTCCGCCCAGCGGACGAAAGCCGGATCCCGGATGAAGTCCACGTTGCCGTACCAGCCATAGCGGCCGAAGAGGTTGTCGGCCCGCAGCGCTTCCGACTCAGGGATGGGGCCGTTCCCTCCATACTCATCTCCCAGTTTCCCGAAGCCGTGACCGCCCGCTTCATGGCGGACGACCTCCCCGAAGGTCGTTTCGTCCGGACCTATGGGACAGAAAGCGATTCCCGTCCCTCCGCCATAATCGCAGTCGTCGGACGGACTGAAGAAGTAGCAGGTTCCGGCATATCGGTGTGAATTCATGAACACTACCACCACCACGTCATCCATCCTCTCCGCAGGAATGGCTTTCCGGACATAGGATTCGACCGTGTTGATGTTGCCGCCCACCTTTGTTCCTTCTCCGAAGGTCCCTTCCAAGGCGGTATGACCACCGGGTTCATATCCCTCGTTTTCGGAGATGACATCCACCTGGTAGACGTTGAAGAGATGACGATAGGACTTGAAGGGCTCTTCTTCGAAGAAACTCTCCATGGCCAGGCGGGCATGATACCCATAGCTTCCGTCCCGGACAAGCCGGTCCGAGAATCCGTCACCCATCAGCACGAGGTCGACGCCCGCCCCTATGACAGCGTCCTGAAGGACGGTTACGTGTCCGTCCCGGCTGAAGTCTTCCGAATAATAAACGCCAGCCGCTTTCTGCCGGACATGGGCGGTGATTTCCATTCCGGAGGCGTTTTTGAACACGATGCTCCCCTCCCTTTCCACCGTATCCGGATTGGGCAGCACATAGAACTCGTGGTCATAATGGAGAACGCTCCTTGTCTCCAGAATGGTGACCCATTCTGGGATGGACACCAAAGAGTATTCTGAACCGGAGGCGACGGTCATTTTTACGGTTCCGCCGTCCGCATCGACCAGGAACTCGTTTTTGTCCAAATGGAAAACATCTTCATCGTCCCAGTCCGGAGAATGGGCTTCCTTTTCAAAAGCAAGCAGCGGGAAAGGCGCCCCTTCGAGCCTGATCCAATGGCACAGGTCCGGAATCGGACCGGAGTATGCGTCCACCCATCCATTGAGCATGTCCGGCAGGTCGTCCCCCTGCATCCTCGCCTTCGTCATGGATTGCAGACCGGTGACGGGAGAATCCGGATAGACGACGCCCGGTTCTGTCCCCAGACCGGCCGCTTCATCATATAACCAGTAGCAATGCTCTGTTACATTGCGGTTCCGGTAAGCAATCGAAGCGAGGTCATAATCATCCGGTGAGCCGGTTCCGAGGAGACCCGCGTTGTAGCAATTCTGGACGACACCTTCATTTACACCGGCAATTCCGGCAAGCACACCGGTGGAGACGATTTCACCAAAATTGTAGCAGTTGACCAGAATACCGTTCGGGGGGAAAGAGGAAACGATTCCGGCGGGAACCCCTCTTCCGTAATTCGCTGAAACGGTTCCGGCATTGAAGCAATTGTAGATCCGAAGTTCATTCGACCCCTCATTTGTGGCAAAACCGGCGATTCCTCCGGCATAGCGGTATTCATCTTCTACCAGGGAGATGTCCCCCCAGTTTTCGCAGTTGCGGATGATGACGGAATCCTTGCTGCCCGAACCGGAGTATATGTACCCGATGATGCCTCCGGCGGAAAAGCCGGAAATGATATCCGCTTCATTCCGGCATCCGTCCATCAGGGATGTCAGGCTCTGGTCGTTATAGGAATAAGAATGATTGGCATAGCCGACAATACCTCCCGCATAAGAGTATCCCGTAGTCTGGACTTCTCCTTTGGAGACACAGCGAATGAAGATGCCGCGGCTGGATCTGGCGGCGATGATCGCAGCGTTTACATAGTTGGCATTGCTGTTTCTGACAATACCTTCTACGGTCAGATTCCTGATGGTTCCGACTTCTTCGGAAGCTTCGTAGTAGAGATCCGCCCCCACTTGATAAAACAGGGCGGAATAGCTTTCATCCGTATCGATATACAGGTCTGAGACGGTATGTCCGTCCCCCTCCAGGAATCCCTGGAATGCCGGGACGGGATTCCAGCTTCCGATTTCCGGACCGCAGACACTGTTCAGTGAAATGTCGGATGTCATCCTGAAGTACAGGGGTGACAGCCCTTCGGAGGTATGGACGAAATGTGTCATGTCCCTGAAGCAGAGGAAGTCAGCCAGATTGTTGATGAGAAACGGACTTTCCTCCGTTCCATTGCCGACAAGCCTTTCACTGGGAAAGGTTCCGACGTCCAGCCTGTTGACGGTGATTTCCGTTCCCCGCAACTCCGATCGTCCGAATACCAAGTCACTGTCGGAACGCATCGTCACATAGCCGCAGTCCGTATAGATGGTGACGGCAAGCCCTTTCGGGTACCGCTGGGCCGGGACAACAATATAGAGATCCGAACCTCTCGTTTCGGAAAGACGGGCTCCGATCTTGTTCAGCCTGACGGATGTTTCGGCTCCTTCCGTGAAACGGAGTTCTCCATTTTCGATGGTGGCGGGACCGCTCAGGGGCGTCTCTTCGTCCATGGAGGAAACCTTTACGGAGTTTACGAGGAGCTTCCCCTTGAGCGTAATCTTCAGGACAGAGCACAGATTCTTGAACTGAAGGGAACCGTTCGTGGTTTTTGCATACATGGGAAAGGCTTTCTCCGCAAACGATTCTTCCGTATACAGCTGTACCTGCGGGAGTTCGACATGATAGGCTCCCTTCGAATAAGACTGGACGATTCCGGAAGGATAGACGGCTTCATAGGTTGTTCCCCTTCCGGGCCCCTTGAATACCGCCCTGGATGTGTTGGCCCCCTCTTCCAGGGTATAACGGATTACGATGCCGTTTCCGTCCACGACGACTCCCAGGTCATCATCTTCGCTCCAAAAAGCCTTGTAGGACCCGTCCGGAGTCTGCCCCAGGGATGTTCGCGAATGTGCGCCGTTTTCCAGAAACGCCTCCAGAAGATGAAAGTCCCCGGAATCGGACATCTGCAATCCTTCCTCGGGAAGTCGCTGACAGCCTAGAGCGACCAGCGATGTCAGAATGGTCAGGGTGATGGAATAACGTATATTCATAGGATATCGCTCAATTAAAGGTGATACTGTCCCCGGTATGGATGTCTTCGTTTCCTCCGCTCTTCTTATCCTCCAGTCTCAGGGGATTATAAGTGCCGACATTCACGGTGACGCTGTTGTCCACGATGCTTCCTTCGTATTTCCAGGTATAATACTCCAGACCGGATTCCTCCGGGTAGTGAATGAAGGCGGGCGGTCCATATTCATACAAGGTATATGCGATAATCTTGAGATTCTCACGACGGCAGGATGCGGGAATGGCCGCATGGAAAGAGAATTTCTGGACCGAATTGGCTTCAGATACCGTAAAGCTGTCGCCGCAGGGGTCGGTGACAGCCAGTTTGGCAACGTTCCGATGCAGATAATCGTTGCCTTTCCCATTCTGCCAGGCGACGATGTTGTCTTCCACAAGGAATACGCAGAGCCTGTATGCGCCTTCTTTCTTGCAGTAAACCGTTGCATCGACATTGAGAAGTCCGTCAGTCGTGGCGGTGGAGGTAAGCTCGATACCGGTCCGGACCGCATGGTCTCTCTCGGTCTCCGCCACCATCCGGACAATGTCGTCCCGGTCTATGACAAAGAGGCCGATGTACTCCCTGCCGTCCAGAATGCCCGATGGCGTGGATGAAAACTGGTACATATCAATCATTTTCTCCACTCCGTTGAAGCACATGCTTCTTTCGGAACCGCCCGGATAATATATCATCAGGATGCTTTCTTTGTCTGACGGATCGTCAATGAAACTGTACAGCAACGGGTGCAGATTGTCGGAATAACCGCAACCCTGCATCGTGTGGCAGATGATCAGGGAGCGATGGTAGAATTCCCGGTGAACCCAGTCGTCCGCCTTGAGGGAACCATTCTGGTGAATCTTGAAAGTGAACGTGCATCCATCTTCGTTCCTGAACAGGATTTCTGCCTCCCGTGGGGCTTCACTGCTGTTTTCTGTGACTTCGCAATAGACGTCGGACAGCAGATCTTTCGAGAAGGGAGCCAGCGTGACCCAGTCCGGGACGGAGAGAATCTCGTAATCGGATGAGGAAATGACGGAGAATCTCATGGCGACACCGCAACTCTCCGCTTCGAGTGTTTCGCAACTGGATTCAAGAACCTTTCCCCGGATGACCCGGACCTCGTCGTATCCCAAAAATAGATCCGGAATAGTCTGGTTCTCGGTCATCAGGACGATTTTCAGGCTGTATCCATAATAATGGACGGAACTTAATCTCGGATTTTTAGACAGGTCCAGGCAGCGGATGGTCCCCCAGGAATAAGACAGATTCTCCAGTGCGGGCATGCCTGACAGGTCCAATGACTCCAATTCACAACTCCCCAAGCTAAGCGTATTCAAGACGGGATGCTCGGATGTCATGAATTCTCGCAAGGGATGATCACTGTAAAGGCGCTCCAGCTTGGGCATTCCTGAAATGTCCAGGGAGGTCAGCGATGAACCAAATAATTGCAGATACTCAAGAGACGGATGCTCCGCCAGGGTCAGTTCCACCAGCGTGGAAGAATCGATACGGACGCTTTGCAGGGACGGATATCGGGACAGATCGAGTCTCCCGATCTGGACACTGTAAAGAGTGAGATCCGTAAGCGGAGCGGAATCGGGGAGAATGAGTGATGAAAGGGAGGGCGCTGAAAGCCACAGAGTCCGTATGGAAGTGTTCTCATGCAAGTCAAGATGATGCAGTTGGGATGAACTGCAGTAAAGGGACTCAAGCGAGACGAAATGCTCAAGCCCGGTCAGAGAGGTCACCTCCATCATGTCCGGCACGCTGAAATAAGTCACATGCTCCACCTCACTCGTGGAAATCATTCCGTCCTGGTTCTGGTCATATCGGTCGAGACAATACTGCTCGAACAGTTTGTCCTCGAAATGAACGTAGCCGTCGTTGTATTCTGGCTTGAACCGGATGGGAGCAAGCGGAACGACCACATTCCGTTCAACCGTGACCGGCTTGTCCAGGATACATTCCATGACGCCGCCGTCCCTGCCTTTGACTGTGACGGTCAATCCTTTGCTGAAAGCGGTCGGGGGAATCACGAACAGAAAAGATGCGGGCGCTTCGTCTGACAGGTGAACACCGTCGCCGCAATTCATGGTGACCGTCGGAGACGCCTCCGGCAGCATCCGGATGACGGGGGCTTTCCCGGAATCCATGGAAATGGTGCAGCCGCCGGAAAGCGGTTCGCCATTGTTTCCACGGAGAGATACGGACGTGATGGCGGACATCCCCGTAAGGGTGAACTTCAGGATGCCGCAGACATTCCAGAAGAGAAAGGTGTCGGTTTCAGCGTCGGGAGAGTAAGCCATCATGGGGTTGACACCTCTTGCGAAACTTCCCTGCTGAAAAGCCTGGATTCCCGGAATCATGGAATAAATCATTCCTTCCGGACTGATTGTCGTCTCTTCCCGGTACGGATAGAATGCATACCGTCCGGTAAGCGCTGACGAATGATCCGCAGGCGCTCCTTTCCGAACAAAGGTCGCATCCGTCGCCCCGGCGCCTTCGGTCACGACGTAGCACAAGTTGGTGGTGCTGCCCGCGAAGACCGAGATGCTGTCGTCTTCCTGCCAGTACACCTTCAGGTCGTCGCCCATCTCCGTCCTGGTATCGCCAGTCTCCGTCGACCCGCGGAAAAACTTGGGAAGGGCGTTTTCGATCTCATACGATTCATCGGGGTTGCAGCTGACACATCCCGCGAGAGTGACCGCCAATGCCGTGAAGAATTGAAATATCCTTTTCATAATCATCCCCTTGATCCATTACCAATTAATCTCTTCTCCGGAATCGAATCCCTCGTTTCCGGACAGTCCCTTCTGGGTGACCCGGATTTCACAGGTGACCTCCCCTACATCGGTTTTGAGCCTGACGGAACCGGTCCGGACTGTATTCGCGGGATTCTTGTCCACATGGATGTCGACACCTTTTCCGTCTTTCGTCTTGCCGACCTTGATCCAGGAAGCGCTCCCCTCTTCCAGCTGCCATGTGGAATTGGAGAACACTTCGAGACGTACCGACGATTCCGTACTGTCGAATTCCGGACTCTCATCCGATGCCGAGATATAAACAGGCGTAGGAGACTGGACGACCTTGACAGAGACTTCCATGACCGGATCTGTGGAGCGGAGTGTGACATAGGCCTCTCTCCGGTAAATGTCCTCGTTCTCCAGACAGTCAATCTCCAAATCCCCGCCGCCGAAACCCTCGGACGGGGAAATGATGCACCAGGATTCGGAACTTCCGGCCGTCCAATGCACATTGGCGCGGACCGGAATTGTGTGAGCTTCGCCTTCCCATGAGACCGCCACTTCCGGGCCGCCGGCCTCCAGGAATGGAAGGGCGGCCTCCTGACTGATTGAGAGAACGGCCATTCCGTTGCGGTCCTCCGTGACGAATACCAGATCCATCGATCGCGTGTTCGTCCATTCATTTTCATGGATGGTCAGGGTGATGTTCCGGTTTCCGTTTCCGGTTGTTTCCGAAAGGTCCACCCATTCCTCCCCGCCCATCACTTCCCACTCCGCGTTGGAATGGACCGTCAGCTGACAGACCGATCCGGCTTTCGGAGCATTTACAGTCGACACCGATAGCGATATCTCCTCGGGGGCTCCCTTTTGAGAGACGGTGATGGGAATCATCTTTGCCGCATCTCCCGTCCGGACCATGATTTCGGCGGACCGTGCGGAAAGACCGGCATTCTTGCTGACAGAAACGGTGATTTCCTTGTCTCCGTCGCCGGACGTAGGTGACACCTTGCACCAGGATTCGCTGCTGGAAACCGTCCAGTCCGTGTTGGAATAAACACCGATGGACACGGACTCGCTTTCATGTCCGAATTCCAGCGAGCCGCTTTCAACACGAAGGGTTTCCGCGCCTGCTTCCTGCGAAACCGTCAGTGTGCTTTTCTTGTCCCCCGCGATAACGGTGACGTGGCAGGAACGGGAGCTGTGGGCTTCATTCCGCTTCACACTGATGAACAGGTTGTGGGTTCCACTGCCTCCGGATGCCGGAATCACGGTACACCAATCCGCGTCGCTTTGCGCCGTCCACCGGACGGAGGAAGACAACTTGGAGATGTCCGATGCGTCATTGCAGGAGAAGGAAAGGGTGGACGGTGAGAATTCCATTTGGATAACCGGAGGCGCTTGGGAGACTGTGATGGTCCGACTGTTCAGTCCGTTGTCCACCCGGATGTGGCAGGTTCGTGCTTGAATATCGTCGTTTGCCTGGACGAACACCGTCAGAGCCTCCTGGTTACCGGAACCGGATGCCGGATTTACAGAACACCACTCCGCATCGCTTTGAGCCGTCCAACCGGAAGTGGATGACACACGGACAGAGCTTGATCCCGTCTCACACGGAAAGTCAAGTGTTTCCGAGGAAACATCGAGGATGGTTCCCGCGGGATCCTGCGTGACGGAGACGCTTTTTGTGACCCCTCCGACCTTGAACACCAGTTCGCAGGTCCGTCTTTTATCCTCCATGTTCCGGGTGGTGCGGATGACAACGTCCTGTTCAGCGCTGTCTCCGGAATCGGGCGTCGCTGTACACCATGCGCCTGTTGATGTGACGGACCACATTCCATGCGCCTTCAGTCGGAGCACTCCTTCCTCCTCTTTCTCCGAGAAGGACAGGGTTGAGGGAGAAAGGTCCAGCGAATAGACGAACCCTTCCTGATGAATGTCGAACACCTGGGAAAAACGGTCGGCGACGATGGTTAGCGTCCCGTCCCTGTCTGCTTCACTCACGTTTTTTTCTATGCCGACATTCATGGTGAAGTCTCCCGTCATGCCTTCCGCGGGGTCGACGACCAACCAGGGTGACGCGGCGGAGACTTTCCATTCCGTCATGGCTGTAAACTTCAGACGCAGCACATCGCCGTCTGATGCGACAGAATAGCTGGTCGGCTGTCCCGAAGGGAAACGGAGATAAGCATCTGCGTCATCATCCATTGGATTGACAACGACGCATCCGGGTAGGATCATGGACATCATGAATGTCATCAGACCCGCCCTTTTTCTGGATACAGGCATGTGAAATATGTCAGGGTTATCAGTTAATTATTCAAGTATGGTCGCTGATTCGTTTCGAAGAATCAGAAAGGATATCCCACGCCGAAGTGCAGGGCGAAGTTGTTGCGTTTCAGCCATTCGGCCGGGCCGATCAGGCGTTCGTCCGCGGGCCGGCAGGGCTCATATACCTTTGTGCCCAGGTCGATGCGCACGAGGATGAAGTCCAGGTTCACGCGGATGCCCATGCCCCAGTCGGCCGCGATGGTGTCGAAGGAGAAGCCGCTCCTTTCAAACCAGTCGATGCCTTTCAGGTTCCAGACATTGCCCATGTCCCAGAACAGCGCCCCTTCCAGTTTCCACACGATCGGGAACCGGTATTCGACATTGGCTTCCAGTTTGAATTCACCGGTCTGGCTGGGGATCAGGAAGTATTCGGACCAGGGCTCCACGCCGCCCGGACCCAGGGCACGGGCCTGCCAGCCGCGCATGCTGTTCGCGCCGCCGGCATAGAACTGCTTTTCGAACGGAACCGTGTTGGAGTTGCCGTAGGCGTAGCCGGCGCCCACCAGGAAGCGCAAGGCCACCGCCTGGGCGTCATTGTCCCCGAAGCGGAAAGTCTGCCCGAGCTGCAGCTCACCGCGCACATACTGGGCGTACGGAACTTGCCAGATGGTATGCTTGCCCAGATCGTCCGTAGGCATGGCGGAGTTGAAGAGGCTGAGGACATTTCCGGACAGGTCGAAATTCAGGCGGCCGTAGTGGTAGGTGCGCTTGGGGATGGCGGAGGCGTCCGTCGTGTAGTACAGCATGCCGCCCACACCCACGTCAAAGTGGTCTGAATAGGCGTTCCACAGGAACATGTCCTCCACCAGCCGCTCCGCGAAGCTCTCCGAAACGTTGAACAGGCGGACGATGTTGGCCTGGAAGGGGTAGAACTGGTAGTAGAAGTTCCGGCCCAGGTTGCCCGTGTAGCCGAAGCTCGTGTTGATCATCGTTCGCTTGTATTCGGGACGGTCCTGATAGCTGAAGCCGAGGGTGAGGTCCGTGTGGGGCAGGTTGGGTCCGCGGAACAGGGAGTTCGGCAGGCCGATGAGCTTCGGGATGCGGAGGGTGCTGGAAATGCTGAATTCCGTGGACCGGACGTTCTCCTTGGGCTTGAACTGGAAGTTGCCCTTCAGACCCAGGTTGAGGAGTTCGCCGCCGTGGAAGACGTTCTTGTGGAAGTAGTTGAGCTGCGGGGAGATGCCGAATAGCCCCGTGGAGTTCACGGAGGCTTCCAGGTTCGCCTTGAATCCCTGGACGCTGCCGTTCAGGAGGTTGATGTCACAGTCCACGACGTTGTCCGAGACCGGGTTCATGGTGACGTTCACGCTATTGAAGACGCTCAGGTTCGACAGGCGCGTGTACGTGGTGTTCACGGCGCGCTCACTGTATCGCCGGCCCGGGCGCAGGACGTTCAGCTCTTCGAGGACAGCGGTGCGGATGGGGATCTCCGTGGGATAGGAGATGGTCACGTCGCCGATGGTGAACTTCCGGTGCGGCCGCGCTTCTTCCGGGGAGCCGTTTCGGGGGTATTCCCGGATGGCCATCTTCAGGGCAGCCGTACCATCGTGCGAGAGGGTGTCGGCCTCGCAGAAGAAGAAGCTCTTGTCGAAGCCGAAATAGCCGCGGTTGCGGAAGAACTCGGAGGAGCGGACGGTCTCGGCCTCGAGGGAAGCCTCGGACAGGAACTGGCCTTCCTTGACGGTGGTGCGCTGCTGGTCGATATTGAATTCCTTGCGGAACTCATAGTCTTGCGGGAGCTCATATTCGATGGACCGGATCGTATACTGTTTTCCGGGATGGACAAAATAGGTCACGTAGGCCCGTTTCTTTTTATATTCCACCTCGTAGGTGACCTTGGAGCCGTAATAGCCGATGTATTCGAGGTGGTTCTCCATGTTGTCGATGCTGGCGTTCACCTCCCGCTCGCTGTAGATGACGGGCGGGGCGCCCAGGGAGCGGATGATGTTGTTCCACCAGGTGTCGGACGTGTCGGCCCAGTTGTAGATGGCGACGGCGGGACTGTAGCCGAAAAGGGAGGTGTTGGGTTTCTGCGTCAGGTAGGAGGAGAGTTCCGAACTGCGGACCTGATGCCCCTCGACCTTGATTTTGTTGCCCGTCAGCCGGTACGAACCCTCCGGGAGTACGCGCGTCGTGCTGCAGGCGGCGGTCAGGATGCCGGCCAGGGCGGCAAGTATGAGGTTTTTGCAGTTCATTCCTACAAAATTAACACTTTTCCGCTATTAATCGACAATAATAATATATAACTTTGCAAGGTATGAGCATTTCCAAGAACGAACTCCGGCAGGTGCGCGCCCTGTCTCAGAAGAAGTACCGGGACGAGACGGGCCTCTTTGTCGTCGAAGGCGAAAAGATGGTCTCGGAGGCCCTTGCCTCCGGTTTTGAGCTCGTCTCCGTCTACCGGCGGGATGACATCGGCGAGGAGGCGATGGCCCGGCTCTCGTCCCTGTCCTCCCCTTCTCCGGTGCTCGCCGTCGTCCGGCAGCCGGCGCCCCGGGCTTTCCGGCCCGAGCGCGGGCTTTATCTGGCTTTGGACGGCATCCGCGACCCCGGAAACCTGGGTACCATCCTGCGGGTGGCCGACTGGTTCGGCCTCGACGGAGTCGTCGCCTCCCCCGACACCGTGGAACTGTACAATCCCAAGGTCGTGCAGGCCACGATGGGCGCCATCTTCCGCGTACCCTTCCATCGGCAGGACATCCCGGCGTTCTGCCGGTCCGTCACCGCCGGCGGCGGACATGTCTATGGAACGTTTCTGGACGGGGAAAACCTCTATCGGAAAGTGCTGGACTGCGGCGCCGACACCCCTTCCGTCATTGTGATCGGCAACGAATCCAACGGCATTTCACGCGAAACGGCCGCCTGTGTGAGCGACCGGCTTTTCATTCCCCCCTATCCCGCCGATGACCCGGGTTCGGAATCCCTGAACGCGGCCGTCGCCACGGCCGTCACCGTCGCGGAATTCCGCCGGCGCGTATTCTGATTTCATAGAAATCCGACCCGGATTCCTATCAGACACGAATGGCGCTGAAGTCGCGCTCCGGCACGTGGAGCGTGACGGTGGCCGGCTCTATGCCGGCTTCCGCCGGAATGCGGATCGTGATGTCAGCCTCGGAGCCGAAGTTCGCCGCCACAAGCCAGGTTTCGGCGCCGTCGGAGCGGAGGAAGGCGAAATGGCGGTCGGGATTGAAGCCGGCGTCCTGGCAGTAACCGAGGTCGAAGGTCCTGCCGTCCGCGAAGGCGGGGCGTCTGGCGAGGGCCAGCGCGTTCCGATAGCGTGAGAGCACCGCTTTCTGCCTGTCATCCAAGTCGTTATCCTGGCCATGGATGTATGCATGGAGCGCCTGCAGGCTCCGGACGGTCCACCAGTCGAAGATGGAGGTGCGGCCGTTGACGCCGCTGAATGGCTCGTTGTCCATGCCGCGCTCCCCCACTTCCTGTCCGAAGTAAAGCATGAAGGGGGCGTTGTTCAGCAGCAGGCTCACGCCCAGGGCGGCGTAGCCGGCCTCGGGGCTGCCGGCGAAGAAATCGGAGGCCACGCGCTGCTCGTCGTGGTTCTCGAGGAAGTCCAGCATCCGCGGCTGCAGATCGCCGAGGAACTGCCAGTTCCAGGTCAATGACCGGGCGGTCTGCCCGTCGCAGGTGACGGACCGGACGGTGTCGTAGAGTCCGGACTTGTCATAGAGGAGGTCGAACCCCACCTCGTCGACATACATCCGGTATTTTTCCTTCTTGTACACCTCGGCGATGAAGATGACCTGCGGGAATTCCTCCTTGATGCGCGCGATCAGCCATTGCATGAAGGCCGGCGGGACCAGTTCCACCATGTCGCAGCGGAAACCGTCCACGCCCTTCAGGGCCCAGAAGCGGACGATTTCGTACATCTTGTCCCAGGTGCCCGTATGGAAGTCGCAGTAGTTCAGCTTGACGGTTTCGTACCAGTCGTTCCGGCCCGGGGAAGGCGAGAAACAGTTTCCCGACGCTTTGGCCGGATACTCGTAATAACCGGCTCCCTGGCAGGGTACCGGCAGGTGCAGCGGCTCGCCGGGATAGTAGAAGAAATCGTTTTCAGGCGACCAGTGCACGGAGGTGTCGTCGTCCGCGCCGAGGGACCGGGCGCCCGGAAAAAGGCTTTTATAATCCCGCGCCACATGGTTCGGAACGAAGTCCATCACCACCTTCATTCCGTGCTGATGCGTCCGTTCCACGAGTTCAAGGAATTCTTCCATTCTCCGCTCCGGAACGGTTGCCAGATAGGGATTTACATCGTAGTAATCCGTGATGGCATAGGGCGATCCCGCCTCTCCCTTCACAATCTGCGGATGGGACGGGACACAGCCTTCGTCCTTCTTTTGCGTGGCGTGCCGGATGACGCCGGTATACCAGACATAATCAATGCCGAGCCCCCGGAGATACTCCAGGGACCCGGTATCGACACTTGCAAACTTTCCGCTTCCCCACAGGCGGGGAAGCATCTGGTAAATCAGCTGTTTCAAAAAGCTACCAGTTCAGGATCTTCTTGAAGTCGTAGGTCTCAGGATCGGCGACGTACTTCTTCGCGGCCTCATAGTCGGCGGGCGTGATGAAGTGGCAGATGTGGTTGAAGTAGTTCTGGGAGGTGCCTCCCTCGATGTTCACGCGGCGCGGCGGAATCTTGCCCTCCGCGTTCTGCAGGTCCTTGAGGTAGAGCGGATGGGCCTCGCCGTCGGCGTCGACATACACCATGCAGCCGGTTTCGCCGTTGGCGAAGAGCTCGTAGGCGCCCATGGCCAGCTCGGTGCAGTAGGTGAGGTCGTATCCGATCGGGTCCTGGCAGCGGACATCGTAGCCGATCTCCACCGGGCGGGTCTTGACCTTCAGGCCGATCTTCTTGAACTCCTTCTCGAGGATGTCGTTGAAGAGGACCGCCTTCGAGATCTTGCCGAGCTCCGGATGGCCGTGCTCGTCATAGGTCATGGACACGCCGGCGTTCTTGATCTCCTGCGGATCCAGGTCGTGGAACACGCCCTCGGCGACGACGACGGTGCCGTAGCCGATGCCCATGAGCTTGCGCTTCAGGATGGTGGAGAGGGCGAGCTTGACGATCTTGTCCAGGCTGATTCCCGTCTTGTTGAACATCTCGGGGATGATGGTCATCGGGCAGTGCGTGGCCTCGCCGATGCCCAGGGCGAGGTGACCGGCGCTGCGGCCCATGGCGCTGATGATGAGCCAGTTGCCGCTGGTGCGGGCGTCCTCGTAGACGGTGCGGGCCAGGTGCGCGCCTTCGTCCTTGGCGGAGTTGAAGCCGAAGGTCGGGGCGTTGTTCGGCAGCGGGAGGTCGTTGTCGATGGTCTTGGGCACATGGATGTTCGCGATCGGATACTGCTTCGCGGCCAGGAACTTGGCGATGCGGTTCGCGGTGGATGCGGTGTCATCGCCGCCCACGGTCACGAGGAGCTTGATGTTGTTGTCCTGGAACAGACCCGGGTTGAAGTTCTCCTCGAAATCCTTGTCGGTGGGCTTGAACCGGCTCATCTGCAGGTAGCTTCCGCCCCGGTTGAAATAGGCGTCCGCCTTGAAGAAGTCGATGTCTTCGGTGCGCGGGGTCGTGGAGAAAAGACCGCTGTAACCGCCGTGCAGGCCGATGACCCGGTAACCGTTGGAAAGGAACGTCTTCGCGACAGACATGACGACCGTGTTCATGCCCGGAGCCGGGCCGCCTCCGCAGAGGATGATGATGGAATCTTTCATGGTATTCTAGTAATTTTGTTCGTTGTTTTTCCGAATCATGCAAATTTAAGGATTTTTAATTACAAATCCTTCTTTTTCTTGACGAGGCCGACATAAGTGAGCAGGACGATGTTCATCATCAGGGAATAGAGGATGGCCGGGATGGCCATTTCTTCGTTCGCGAAGATGAACGGGCTGGAGGCGATGGAGATCGCCTGGGCGGCGTTCTGCATGCCCACTTCGATGACGACGGTGCGACGCTGACGGGCGTCGTTCCGGACCAGACGGGACAGCAGGGATGACAGGCCGATGGCCAGGAGGATAAGAGCCGTCACGCAGAGGCCCAGGATGCCGATGTTGTCCAGGATGGTGTGCCGGTGCTGGATGTAGAAGACGGTGATCAGGACCAGCAGCAGCGGGAACGCCAGCTTCGTGAGGACCTTGTCCACTTTCTCCGCCGCCTTGGGCCAGGCGTAGTGCAGGCCGATGCCCAGCAGGACCGGCAGGAGCATCAGGACAAGGTTCTGCTTGATGAGGTTGCCGACGGGCAAAGTGATACCCACGCTCTCCCCCACCAACCGGGTGGCCCAGCCCATGATGACCGGAATCGTAAATAAAGTGATAATGCTGCTGAGCGCTGTAAGTGTCACGGAAAGAGCTACATCGCCATTAGCCAGTTTGGAGAAGACGTTGGACGAGCTCCCGCCCGGACAGCAGGCGATGAGCACGAGGCCGATGAAGAAGACCGGCGGCAGTTTCAGCAGATAAGCCAGCCCCAGGGCAATGGCGGGAAGAAAGACCAACTGGCCTGTCAGGGCCACGACGATGGGCCAGGGACGGCGGAAAACCTTCCCGAAATCCTCGAACCGGAGCGCCAGTCCCAGGTCGAACATCAGGAGGGTCAGAATGGGCAGTACGATCCAGATGGTGTTCATTTGTCTTTATCGTAAAAGTATTTCCAAAGCGGGGCGGCCATGAGGGCCTGGAGAATCTGATTGCCAAGGAGGAGCTCCCGGACGTAGTCCTGGTCCAGGATGAAGACGTCGATGTCCTCCGTGGCGTCGAGGTGCTGGCCGGAGACCTTCTCAACGCCGACGGTGAGGAAACTGTGGGCCAGGTTCGTGGATGTGGCGGGGTTGGGGGACAGGGTCATCCATTCCCGCCACTCCCCTCCCGCATAACCGGTTTCTTCCAGAAGTTCGCGTTTTGCGGCCTCCAGGGGCGTTTCGCCCGCTTCGATGACGCCGCAAGGCAGTTCATAGCAGGTATTCCCGAGCGCGTGCCGGTACTGGCGCTCCATGATCATCTTCCCCTCTTTCGTGATGGCGATGATATTGACCCAGTCGGGATACTCCAGGACATAATATTCGTTGTTGACACGGCCGTCAGGCAGCTCGGCGACATCGCGCCGGGCGGTCAGCCAGGGCCGACGGACCAGATACTCGCTGGAGAGTATCTTCCATTTTTTGTCTTCGTTGATCGTATTCTCCATGTCGATTACAACAAAGCCGCCACTTTTGCGGCCAGGCGTGCGTTGTTCAGGACCAGCTGGATGTTGGAGGCGAGGGAATCTCCGCCGGTGATGTCCTTGATTTTGGCGAGGAGGAAGGGAGTAGTCTCTTTCCCCTTGATACCCAGGCGGTTTGCTTCGGCGACGGCCTCGTCGATGGCGGCGTTGATCCGGTCAGGGTCCATGGAATACTCCTCCGGAATGGGGTTCGTGACCAGCATGCCGCCTCCGAGGCCCAGCTCGAGCTTGGTGCGGAACGCCGCCGCAAGCTCCTCGGGCGTGTCGATGCGGTAATCCACTTTAAAACCGCTCTTCCGGGTGTAGAAGGCGGGAAGCTCCTCTGTGCCGTAGCCGATGACGGGAACGCCCTTGGTTTCGAGATATTCCAGCGTGAGGCCGAGGTCCAGGATGGACTTGGCGCCGGCGCAGATGACCATGACGGGCGTCCGGGCCAGTTCTTCCAGGTCCGCGGAGATGTCCATGGTGGTTTCCGCACCGCGGTGCACGCCGCCGACGCCGCCTGTGGCGAATACGCGGATGCCGGCGAGCGCGGCGATGATCATCGTCGTGGTGACGGTGGTCGCGCCGTCCGCCCCCCGGGCGACGAGCACGGGCAGGTCGCGGCGCGACGCTTTCGCCACGTCCCTCCCCTTCTTTCCCAGATATTCGATTTCTTCCGGCGTGAGGCCGGCCTTCAGGCGGCCGCCGATGACGGCGACGGTCGCCGGCACGGCGCCGTTGTCGCGGATGGTCTGTTCAACCCGCAGCGCGGTCTCCACGTTCTGCGGATAAGGCATTCCGTGCGAGATGATGGTCGATTCAAGCGCCACCACGGGTTTTCCGGCCGCCATCGCGGCCGCCACCTCGGGTGACAGGTCCAGGTATTTGTTCATAGCTGTAGATTTTTCATTTCAGGATTGACGGCCGCGGGACTTTCCACGGCGCAGCGGGCGCAAATAAGGCCGGCGCGGGCGCTTTCGGCGATGCTCGCCTGCGGCCCGGCATGCACGATGCCGGCCAGGAGCGCGTCCCCGCCGCCCGTGACGCTTCGCACGATGCAAGGCAGCGCCGGGTACTCGTACAATTGGCCATCGGCATGGACACGAAGCCCTTCGGCGCCAGCGCTTTCATAGAAGCGGGTTATGCCTTCGATACCGGCCAGTGATTCATATTCAAGGGCATTCGATTTCAGGGCAAAGACGGACTTCCGGCGGGAAAGCGCCATCGCCTCCCGGATCCTTCCTGCCTTCGCGACCGAAACCGCATCGAGGTACAGCGGCCGCTCGCAGTGGTCGATCAGAAAGGCAAGCGTCTCGGGCATCAGGTTGGAATCGGCCACGACCGCATCGGCGGCGTTGATGACATCCAGCCGGGCGGCAATCCAGGCCGTGTCCATCCCCTCGACGGCATCCATGTCCGCGATGCCTCCGACGAGCTCGCCATCGGCATTGTTGACCGAGACAAAGAACGAGTGCGTATGCTCGTCCGCAATGTCGCAATGGTCCGTGCCGATACCGATTTCCCGGCAGGCCTTTTCGATGACGGGGCCGAAAACTCCGCCCCCGAAGATGGTCAGCAGTTCTACCTCGTCCCCCAGCAACACCAGGTTATGGGCAATGTTCCTGCCCACGCCTCCCCAGGAAACGTGCACTTTGCCGGGATTCGAATCCCCCACCCGGAACGCCTGGGCCGATGTGGCCGTAATGTCCACATTCGCCCCGCCGATGACACACACTTTCATACGCAGCCCAAAGTTACGGCCTTTTTGCCACCCTTGCAAACTTTCGTGACGGAGGGGCGGGAATTGGGGGGTCAAATATAAAATATTTGAGAAAGATTTGTTATCTTTGTAAATTACAACTCTTGTGCACGGATTATGGATTTCACGCAGGCGAAACAGCGGATCGAGTGGCTGAAGGCGGTTCTCTGGGAGAACAGCCGGAAGTACTATGTGGAGAACGCGCCCACGATGTCGGACTACGAGTACGACCAGCTGATGCACGAGCTGGAGGACCTGGAGGCGCAGTATCCGCAGTACCGGACGGCGGACTCCCCCACCCAGCGCGTGGGCAGTGACCTGGAAACGCCGGATGTCCAGAACATCGAGGCGGGCGCCGGGAAGGAGTTCGCGAAGTATCCGCACAAGTATCCGATGCTTTCGCTGGGCAACACCTACAGCATCGCTGAGGTGGAGGAATTCGCGGAAAGGGCCACCAAGACGCTGGAGACGCCGTTCACCTGGTGCTGCGAGCTCAAGTTCGACGGCACGGCCATCTGCCTGACCTACCGGAACGGCAAGCTGTTCCGGGCCCTCACCCGCGGTGACGGCGTGGTGGGTGACGACGTCACCGCCAACGCCCGCCGCATCGCCAACATCCCTGAAAAGCTGCAGGGTACGGGCTGGCCCGCGGAGTTCGAGATCCGCGGCGAGGTGCTGATGCCCTACGAGTCCTTCGACCGGCTGAACCGGGAGCGGGAAGCCAATGAGGATCAGCCGTTCGCGAATCCCCGCAACGCGGCCAGCGGCTCGCTGAAGCTGCAGGATCCGGAGGAGGTGGCGAACCGCGGCCTGATGTGCACCCTGTACCACATCCCGGTGGGGCAGGTGGACTACCCTACCCACGACGAGGCCCTGAAGGCTGCCCAGTCCTGGGGACTTCCCGTCTCCGACGAGCGCCGGATCTGCCGCAGCATCGACGAGATCGAGGCTTTCATCGCCCATTGGGATACCGCCCGCAAGCAGCTTCCGTATGCCACCGACGGCATCGTGATCAAGATCAACGAACTGGACGCCCAACGCACGCTCGGCTATACGGCCAAGTCCCCGCGCTGGGCGGTCGCGTATAAATTCAAGGCGGAGCAGGCGCTGACGCCCATCCTGTCCATCGACTACCAGGTGGGCCGCACCGGCGCGGTGACGCCCGTCGCGAACATGGAACCCGTGTTCCTGTCCGGGACGATGGTCAAGCGCGCCACCCTCGTGAACGAGGACCAGATGGCGATGCTGGACATCCACGAAGGCGACTGGGTGTACGTGGAGAAAGGCGGGGAGATCATCCCCAAGATCACCGGCGTGGAGGAATCCAAACGGCAGCCCGGCGCGAAGCGCCCGGCCTTCCCGACGGTGTGCCCCGACTGCGGCACGCCGCTCGTGAAGCCCGAGGGCGAAGCCAAGTGGTTCTGCCCCAACACCGACGGCTGCCCGACGCAGATCAAGGGCAAGCTCGTGCACTTCCTGGGCCGCAAGGCCATGAACGTGCTCGCGGGCGACGCCACGGTGGAGCAGCTCTACAACCTGGACCTGGTGAAGACCCCGGCCGATTTCTACGACCTCCGCGAAAGCCAGCTCGTGATGCTGGAAGGCTGGAAGGAGCGCGCGGCGCAGCGGTTCCTGGACAGCCTCCGGGAGTCCAGGAACGTGCCCTTCGAGCGCGTCCTCTTCGCCATCGGCATCCGCTACGTGGGCGAGACCACGGCGCGGGACATCGCCCGGCATTTCGGCGACATCGACACGCTGGCGCAGGCCTCGAAGGAGGAACTGGCCGCCGTGCCCGAGGTGGGCGAAGTCATCGCCGAGAGCGTGTACAAGTATTTCCGCGACGAACGGCACCTGGAGGAGATCGGGCGGCTGAAGGCCGCCGGCCTGCAGATGGCCGTGGTCCGGAAGGCGGAGAACGCCTCCGACGCCCTGGCCGGCAAGACCATCGTCATCAGCGGCAACTTCTCCGTCTCCCGCGACGAGATGAAGGCCCTGATCGAGGCCAACGGCGGCAAGAACAGCGGCTCCGTCTCCGGCAAGACTGCCTTCCTGCTGGCCGGCAGCAAGCCCGGCCCCGAAAAGATCAAGAAAGCCGAATCCCTGGGGGTGCCGATCCTGGACGAGGAAGCGTTCCGGAAGCTTCTGCCAGATTCTTCGGTCGCTTCGCTCCCTCAGAATGACAAGGAGACCGGCCCTCAGAATGACAACGAAACCGAACTGACCCTGTTCTAGACCCATGAAAGTGTTCGAACGAATCGCGCATTGGACGCAAGTCCGGATCCGCTGGGCGACCATCGTCGTCAAGCGGATCGTCCGGTTCGTCACGCACGACATGTGGTATCTGAACGTGGAGGACCTGTCCCGCTGGAAGAAGCGGGGCGTGGAGGACCTCAAGACCGTCTTCGTGATGCTCAAGGTCTTCTCCGACCAGAAGATCGGCTATCAGATCACGGCCCTCGCCTACCAGAGCATGATGTCGGTGGTCCCGTTCATCGCCATCGGCCTGTACCTGACGAACGGGATCGGGATCGCCGACCAGTTCAGCGCCTTCCTGCACGCGAACATCAGCAACCAGCGGCTGATCGACGACCTGCTCACCGCCTCGGAGAAGATCATCTCGACGGCGGAATCGGGCCTGTTCGGCTTCATCAGCATGGCTTCCTTCCTGTGGATCCTCATCTCGCTGATGCTCACGGTGCGGCGCGTGTTCAACAATGTGTGGCAGGCGAAGGAGAAACGCAGTTTCTTCCGGGTGCTCGGCATCGGCCTGGGCGTCCTCATCCTGTCCCCTTTCGTGATCGTCCTGTTCTTCTCCGGCTCGGTCGTGTATTCGACGGTGCTGGACTATATCGTTCCGAGCGGCCTGTTCTTCTCGGAGCACTTGAAAAACTTCCTGTCCTGGGCCCTGTTCGCCGGCGCGTCCGTCCTCATCCTGACGGCGATGTACAAGTACCTGCCGGCGGCCGTGGTCAAGACGCGCCCGGCCTTCAAGGCGGCGCTCATTGCCGGCATCGGTTTCACGGCCGTGCAATATCTTTACCTGGAGACGCAGGTCATGGTGGCCAAGCAGAGCGCCATTTACGGCGTGCTGGCCGCCATCCCGCTCTTCATGATCTGGCTGAACCTGGGATGGACCATCATCCTGTATGGTGCTGAACTGTCCTATGCCTTCCAGCATGCGAACCATCTGAACCCGAGTGAGGTGCTATGAGTTATTCCGAGTTTACCGAGAAAGATTACGAGCTCATCGACCGAGACTGGCAGGTGCTGTATGCATCGGCCTCGAAACGGTGCGCGGACGCCCGTGAACTGGAAACCGTCTGTCAGGCCTACGCGTTTGCGAACGAGGCCCATAAGAATGTCCGCCGCCGCAGCGGGGAACCGTACATGCTCCATCCCATCGCGGTGGCCCAGATCGTCGTGGACGACATCGGCCTGGGCTACAAGTCCATTTCCGCCGCCCTCCTGCACGACGTGGTGGAGGACACGGACTTTACGGTGGACGACCTCCGCGACCGCTTCGGCGACAAGATCGCCAGCCTCGTGGACGGCCTGACCAAGATCAAGAACGTCCTGGACAACGAGAACAAGGACCTCAGCGCCCAGAGCCTCCAGGCGGAGAATTTCAAGCGGATCCTCCTCACGCTGAACGACGACCCGCGCGTGGTCCTGATCAAGCTGGCCGACCGCCTGCACAACTGCCGCACCATCGAGTTCATGCCCGAGCACAAGCGCGACAAGATCCTGTCGGAGACGATGTTCGTGTTCATCCCGCTCGCCCACCGGCTGGGCCTGTACAGCGTCAAGTCCGAACTCGAGAACATCTGGCTGCGCTACAAGGAGCCCGACGCCTACCGGGACATCAGCACCAAGATCAACCGGAACATCCAGCAGCGGGCGAAGGAGATCAACGCCTTCATCGTGCCCATCGACGAGGCCCTGAAGAAGGCCGGATTCCGGTATGAGATCAAGAAGCGGGTGAAGACTCCGTATTCCGCCTGGCACAAGATGCAGGTGAAGCAGATCCCCTTCGAGCAGGTGTACGACCTGTATGCGATCCGCGTCATCTTCGATCCCGACCGCGAGAACGGCGAATCGGAGCGCGACCAGTGCTACCACGTCTTCTCCATCATCACCGGCATCTACCGGTATATGCCCGAGCGCCTGCGCGACTGGGTGAAGCATCCCAAGAGCAACGGCTACGAGGCCCTGCACTGCACCCTGCTCAGCCCCTCCGGCATCTGGGTGGAAGTCCAGATCCGCACCCGGCGGATGGACGACATCGCCGAGAAGGGCATCGCGGCCCACTGGACCTACAAGCAGAACGGCTACGTGAGCGAGAACGACAGCGAGATGGACCTCTGGCTGGAGCGGATCAAGGAAGTGCTGGTGAACCCGGACGTCAACGCCCTGGAACTGCTGGACATCATCCACAACGACCTCACCAGCGCGGAAATCTACGTGTTCACCCCGAAGGGCGAGCAGCGCGCCATCGAGAAGGGCGCGACGGTGCTGGACTTCGCCTACCTGATCCATACCGAGGTGGGCAACAAGGCCATCGCCGCCAAGGTCAACCAGCGCCTGGTGGCCCTGAACTACGTCGTCAAGACCGGCGACCAGGTGGAGATCATCACGGCCAGCGAGGAGCACCCCAAGCGGGAATGGCTCCAGTTCCTCAAGACGCGGAAGGCCCGCAACCTCGTGGTGGACTATTTCCGGAACGAACGGAAGCAGACGGTCGACTATGGCCGGCAGCTGCTGGAAGAGCAGGTGAAACTGCACGGCTCCAAGCTGGACGAGGCCATGATCCAGCGCATCGAGGCCGCCTACGGGGCGACGGACCGGGAGGAATTCTTCTACAAGATCGGCATCGGCTCCCTCAAGATGGACAACCTGGCCGATGTCCTGAAATCCAGGCAGCGCTATTCCCTCCTCCGCCGGATCTTCTCCCCGCCGAAGGAAAAAGCCAAGGAGCAGGAGGTGGAATACATCATCGGCGGCAAGGACGACGACGGGCGCCAGTTCGTCATCGCGACCTGCTGCAACCCGATCCCCGGTGACGCCGTCGTGGGCATCAAGTCGCCCGACGGCCGGATCACGGTCCACAAGAAATCCTGTCCCGTCGCCGAGGAGATCGCCGCCACGCACGGCGACTGGGTGGTCGTGCCCAAGTGGCAGGAGGCCGCCGAGGCGAAGACGTTCCTGGTACGGATTTCGCTCAAGGGAATCGACCGGATGGGCCTGCTGAACGAGATCTCCCGCTTCCTGTCCCTGGTGATGGGGGCCAACATGCGGCGGCTGAACCTCAGCGCGGACAACGGCATCTTCGAGGGGTACATCGACCTGTACGTGAACAGCAAGGACGTGCTGGAGAAGATCCTGAAGAAGCTGACGACCATCGAGGGCATCGAATCGGTGTCCCGCATCGACCTGTAATGAAATGAATATGAAGCGATTCAAGAAATATCTGCCGCTCATCCCGGCCGCCCTGGTCCTCGGGGCGATGATGTTCCCGTCGGGGTGCGCGAACACCACCACCCCGCCCACGGGCGGCCCGAAGGACACCATCCCGCCGGTGCTCCTGAAGACGGCCCCCCTTCCCGGGGCGGTGAATGTGCCGACGCACAAGACGCAGCTCAAGTTCACCTTCGACGAGTACGTGGTGGTCAAGGATGCGAACAACATCTTCCTGTCTCCCCCGCTGGAGAAGAAGCCCAAGTACCGGATGTCCGGAAAGACGCTCGTCGTCTATTTCGAGTCCGACCTGGACTCCAACAGGACCTATACCCTGGACATCACCGGCGCCGTCGCCGACAACAACGAGGGCAACATGTACGAAGGGTTCACCCTCGTCTTCTCCACGGGCGCGCAGATCGACTCGATGTGCATGACGGGCATCGTCCAGGACTGCAACACCCTGATGCCCATCAAGGGCGCGACCGTGCTCCTGTACAAGGACCAGGCCGATTCCGCCATCTTCCTGCACCGTCCGGACGCGGCGGCCAAGACCGACGACTGGGGCTTCTTCAGCATCCGCAACATCCAGGATACGACGTACCGGGTGTACGCCCTGAAGGACGCGAACAACAACAACATCTACGAACCCGACCAGGAGAGCGTCGCCTTCCTGGACGAGCCGTTCCGCCCCAAGACCGTCATCAACGACTCCCTGTACGAGTTCAAGAAATTCAACATGAAGGACACGGCGCTGTGCCTCGCGCGGAAGCAGGACGTGGAACTGAACATCTTCCGCGAGAAGCCTTCCAAGCAGTTCATCGTCAAGAAGGAACGCGTGGGCCTGCGGACCGCGTACCTGACCTTCATGGCGCCGGGCGCCAAGGTGAACTCCTTGAAATTCAAGGGACTGCCCAAGGAGAAGCTCATCTCCCAGTTCAACCCGCAGCTGGACAGCCTGGAACTGTGGGTGAACGACCAGCGGAAGATGCCCGACACCCTGTTCCTGGAGATCAACTACGACAAGACGGACAGCCTCGGGAACCTCGTCCCGACGGACGAGGAGGTGAAACTCGCCCTGGACAAGAAAATGCGGGCGGAACTGCAGAAGAGTTCCCAGCGGGACATCAAGCATGAGGACACCATCGCCGTGTACAAGGGCGAGGTGGACCCGACGACCGTGGAGCAGTACGGCTTCTCGGTGGAGTTCAAGTATCCGCTCATCCGGGAGGCCTGGGATTCGCTGGTCTTCCGCTCCGTGAACCCGCGCCAGCAGGAGAAGATCGAGAAGTACACCGTGACGAAGGATCCGCACAACCTGCGCCGGTACACGATCATGCCGAAGGACAAGCTGATGGACGGCTTCGACTACATCCTGACGATCCCCCACCGGAAATTCCGGGATGTGAACGGTTATTACAATGACAGCACGGTGATGAAGGTCACCCTTCCCAAGGACGAGAAGCTGAGTTCCATCTCCCTCGAGATGACCCACGTCAAGAACCGCTACATCGTGGACCTGCTCAGCGAGAAGCGCGACAAGGTCATCCGCAGTTTCACCGTCGACGGGGACCAGACCGTCCACTTCCCGTACGTTTCGGCCGGGAAATACTGCCTCCGCATCACGGAGGACCGCAACAAGAACGGCCTGGTGGACACGGGCAGCATCCTGGAGCACCGGCAGCCGGAGAAGGTGATCTTCTTCAAGATCAAGGACCAGTTCCTGCTGGAAATCCCCGAGCGGACGGAGTATACGCAGAAAATCGACATGGAGGAGCTGTTCAAATGAGAAAGGCTGTAATCCCCGTATTGCTGGCCCTTTCGCTGGCCGCCCTGCCGCTTTCCGCGCAGGAGAACAAGAAGAAGAAAGCCATCGACCTCGAGCAGGAGTTCTTCCAGCTGCCCGATTCCGTCACCAACGAGTGGCTGGACGCCACGCCCCTGCCCAAGAAGGCGCGGATCAACGATTACTGGATCGTGGGCGTCCATGGCGGCGTCTCCCTCCAGTACGGATACTACAATCCCCCCCGCCAGACCCGCTTCTATCCCAACCTGCCGGTCTGGGGCGTTTCCATCACCCGCTTCGCGACGATGATGAACACGTTCCCGAACCTGGGCATGGAAGTGGGCTTCCAGCACAACTACGAGGGCTATAATTTCAAGGAATACGAGGTGGACGGGATAGACGGGAAGGACACCTACCGCCAGGACATCGACGGCTACCATGAGGCTTATATGGAGGTTCCGGAGGTGTTCATCCTCACCCACGGCCATATCGATATGGGCCAGTATGCGAAAATCAACCTCAAGCTGGGCATGTACGGCGGATACCGGATGAACATCCACCGGATCCACGACAAGGAATACCCCGTCTATTACGACACGGAGATAGCCGATGCGTTCCGGGACACGGACAACCGCTGGTCCTACGGCGTCCAGGGCGGACTCGGCTTCGGCCTGATGTTCGATCCGATCGAGGTGCATCTGGGCGTGCAGGTCAAATGGGGCTGGTCCTCCTTCTACAAGCCGGATGTGGTCAGCCCGTACTACTACCGATTCGCCTATCCGCTGGACGGCACCGTCACGCTGGGCGTCTATTACCAGCTCACCAAGCGCCGGGGCCATACCCGGACGGCGCTCCGCCGGCTGGCGCGCGAATACCTGGAACAGGAAAGGGAACAGAAAGAACAATGACGATGGAAACACGCGTAGTCAAGGTGGGTGACGTCCTCATCGGAGGAAACAACCCGGTCGTCGTCCAGACGATGTGCAACACCCATACGTACGATGTCGATGCGACGGTGGCGCAGACGCTGCGGCTGGCGAAGGCCGGCGCGCAGCTCGTGCGCATCACCGTCCCCGGCCTGCAGGATGTCCCGCATGTGCGTGAGATCAAGGCCCGGGTGCGCGCCGCGGGCTGCAGCGTCCCGCTGGTGGCCGACATCCATTTCTCCTCGGAAACGGCCATCGCGGTGGCTTCCGTCGTGGAAAAGGTCCGGATCAATCCGGGCAACTTCCACAAGGACCACGCCGAGGCCCGGCGCCAGTTCGCCCTGTTCCTCGAAGAGTGCAAGAAGTACGGGACGGCCATCCGCATCGGCCTGAACCACGGGTCGCTGGGCGCCTATATCGTCGAGAAATACGGGAATACGCCCCGGGCGATGGCGCTGGCGGCGATGGAGTGGGTCGAGATGTGCCTGGACGCGGAATTCTACCAGGTCGTCGTCTCGCTCAAGGCCAGCAACACCGTCGTGATGATCGAGGCCTACCGGGAACTCGCCCGGATGATGCAGGAACGCGGCGTCGTGTTCCCGCTCCACGTGGGCGTGACCGAGGCCGGCAACGGCGACTCCGGCCGCATCAAGTCCTGCGTCGCCATCTCCACCCTCCTCTCCGAGGGCATCGGCAATACGGTCCGCGTCTCTCTGACGGAAGACCCGGAGAACGAGATTCCCGTCGCGCAATACCTGGCCGACCGGTACTCCCCGCAGATTCTCACGTCGGTCTCCGACCTCCTCAGAATGACAGATGATTGTCATTTCGAGCGGAGCGGAGCGGAGTCGAGAAATCTCTCCGACCGCGACCGCACGATCCTCAAGGCCGCGTGCGATTACGGAAAGCCGCTGCTGGACCGCACCATCGACACGGTGTCGTTCCCGGAGCTGGAGCCCGCCTTTGGCGCGTATCTGGCCGATGAACTGCTGCAGGCGTGCCGCCGGAAGTTCTACCGGCCCGAATACATCGCCTGCCCCGGATGCGGCCGGACGATGTACAACCTGCAGGAGGCCTTCGAGGCCGTCAAGGCCCGGACCGGCCACCTGAAGGACGTCGTCATCGCCGTGATGGGCTGCATCGTGAACGGCCCCGGCGAGATGGCGGACGCCGACTGGGGCTACGTGGGCGAAGGCGGCGGCAAGGTGACCATCTACCGCGGCAAGGAGCCCGTCCTGCGGCACATTCCCGACAGCGAGGCTGTCGACAAACTGGTTGAACTGATTGAATCCGAGCAATGAAACGAACCCTCCTGACCCTCCTGGCAGCCCTGCTGTGCGTCCTTTCCTTCGCACAGGGCAGCAAAACCACCTACAAGGTCGCCCAGCGCGACACCTGCGACCTCTTCATGGACGTCTACGAGCCGGTCGCCATCCCCGGCGACACGCTCGACCGGCCCACCATCCTGTTCGTCTTCGGCGGCGGCTTCATCATGGGCCGTCGCGACGACCCGTGGGTGATGCCTTGGTTCAAGCTGCTGAACGAGAACGGCTACCGGGTGGTTTCCGTCGATTACCGCCTGGGTCTCAAGGGAGTCCGGATGCGGTTCGACCTGTTCCATCTCATCCAGAGCGCGAATTACACGAAGAAAGCCGTGGATATGGGCGTGGAAGACGTGTTCGCCTCCGTCCGCTACCTGGCGGACCATCCGGAGATCGGCGTGGACATGGACAACATCGTCATTTCCGGCAGTTCCGCCGGGGCGATGATTTCCCTCTCCTGCGAGCTCGAGGCCTGCAACCGGACCGTCCGTGCGGAAATCCTGCCCGAAGGTTTCCATTTCGCCGGCGTGATGTCCTTCGCGGGCGCGATCATGTCCGACAGCGGAAAGCCGGCGTACAAGCGCACCCCCTGCCCGCAGCTGCTCATCCACGGCACCAAGGACGGCGCCGTCGCCTATGAGAAGATCGGCTTCGGCCGCTGGGGCATGTTCGGCAGCAGCTACCTCGTGAAAGAGGTCCTGGAGCCCAAGGGGTACACCTACCAGATCTACCGCTACAAGGACCACAGCCACGACATGGCCGCGAACATGCTGGCCAACTGGCCGGAAGAGAAACGCTTCCTGGAAGTGTCCGTGATGGGCGGGAAACCCCTCGTCATCGACAGCATGGTGGATGACCCGACGATGCCGGTCTGGCAGTCGGTCACCCTGGACGATATCTATTGATTATTCCTCCGGCAGGACGGCCATCACCGTCTCCACGGCCTTGACCTTGTCGCCGAGCTTCACCTTGATCTCGGCGTCGAGGGGCAGGAACATGTCGATGCGGGAGCCGAACTTGATGACGCCGCACTGGTCGCCGCGGTTCTCCATGTTGCCGGGCTCGGAATAGCAGACGATGCGGCGCGCGAAGGTGCCCGCGATCTGCTTGAAAAAGACCTCTCCGTACTTGTTCTTCAGGCAGCTGGAGGAATGCTCGTTCAGCTCGGAGGACTTGGGATGGAAGGCGAGCAGGTACTTTCCCGGATGGTACTGGTAGTAGGTCACCCGCCCGTTCACCGGCCAGAAGTTGCAGTGCACGTCGAAAAAGTCCATGTACACGGAAATCTGGATGCAGTCCCGCTGCAGATACTCTTTCTCGAACACCTTCTCGAGGATGACCACCTTGCCGTCCGCCACCGAGGTGACGAGGCGGTCGTTCTCGTAGTCCGGGACGGTGCGGTTGGGCACCCGGAAGAACCAGGTGATGAAGAACATGAAGATGACGAGGACGACCGAGATCGGGATGGAGATCCACGGGTTGTGGATGAGCCGCGCATTCAGCCAGATCAGGATGGCGCAGATGCACCAGGCGATGAGGATGGTCTCGTAGGAGTCCTTGTCGATGCGGATGCTGTGGATGAGTCTTTTCATAGGATCGGATGGCTACAGCAGGCCGATGATGACCAGATAGATGACGCCGGCCGGGATGGCGAAGAGCGCGCTGTCGAACCGGTCCATCATGCCCCCGTGTCCGGGGATGATGTTGCCGGAGTCCTTGATCTCGCACACGCGCTTCCACTGGGATTCGAACAGGTCGCCGAAAACGCCGGCTACGTGCATGATGACGGACAGGATGACGGCGTGGTACCAGGGATAGGTCCAGAGGCCCGTCCAGACGAGGATGAGGCCCGCCAGGACGGCGAAGGCGAGGCCGCCCCAGAAGCCGGCCCAGGTCTTTTTCGGCGACACGCTCGGGAAGAGTTTCTTACTGTACTTGCCGAGCAGCATCCCGACGCAGTAGGCGCCCACGTCGGAGGCCCAGATGATGATGAAGAAGGCGAGCATCGGGCGGCCGTCGAAGTTGCCGGCCTGGTCCAGGACCACGAAGCTGGAGAGCGTGAGCGGCGCCGCGATGTACAGCAGGCCCGTGTACAGGAAGGAGAAGAGCTTGAAATCGGCCTTGTCCTTGACCATCAGCGTGGAGATCATCAGCACGAGCAGCAGGATGGCGCTGACGCCCACCAGCCGGATGTCCAGCCGGAAGGCCAGGACGAAGAACAGGGTCAGGAACGAGCAGCACCCCAGCACGATGGCCAGGGCGCGCGTCCGGGGGAACAGCTCCCCCATCGTCATGCGGTAGAACTCGTACAGCATCGTCACCATCATGAAGGTGATGAGGGCGGCGTACAGGTACTTGTTCACGAGAAGGCCAGCGATGACGATGGCCAGGAAACAGATGCCCGACAGGGTTCTTGTGACAGTGTTATTCATGCTCCTCGGTTTCAGGCGCGGGCTGCTCCTCTTCCGCCGGTTTCACCTTCGGGCCGAGGATCCGCTCGATGTCTTCCGCAAAGATAACTTCTTTTTCAAGAAGAAGCGCGCCCATCTGCATAAAACCTTCCTTGTGGTCCTCGATGAGCCGGTAAGTCCGGTCGTGGACCTCCTGGACGATGGCCTTGACTTCCTCGTCCATCAGTTCGGCCGTCTTCTCGGAATAGGGCTTCGTGAGGTTGTAGCCGCGGGCGCCGGTGGAGTCGTAGAAGGAAAGGTTGCCCACCTTGTCGCTCATGCCGTAGTACTGGACCATGCTGTAGGCCATGCCCGTCATGCGCTCCAGGTCGTTCAATGCGCCCGTGGAAGGCTCTCCATTGAGGATTTCCTCCGCGACGCGGCCGCCGATGAGAGAGCACATGCGGTCCATCATCACGCTGCGGGACCAGTTCTTCCGTTCCTCCGGGAGGTACCAGGTCAGGCCCAGGGCGTTGCCGCGCGGGATGATGCTCACCTTGAATACCGGATCCGCGTACGGGAGGAGCCAGCCCACGAGGGCGTGGCCCGCCTCGTGGTAGGCCGTCGTCCGCTTCTCGGCAGGCGACATGATGGTGTTGTTCTTGCGCTCGAGACCGCCGATGATGCGGTCCACGGCATCCAGGAAGTCCTGCTGGCTCACCGTCGCATGGTTGCGGCGGGCCGCCGTCAGGGCAGCCTCGTTGCACACGTTGGCGATATCCGCGCCGGAGAATCCCGGGGTATGCTTGGCCATGAACTCCACGTTGAAGTCCGGATCCACCTTGATGCCGCGCAGGTGCACCTGGAAGATCTCCTCGCGCTCCTTGAGCTCCGGGAGCTCGACGTGGATCTGCCGGTCAAAACGGCCGGCGCGCATCAGGGCCTGGTCCAGGATGTCCGCCCGGTTCGTGGCGGCGAGGACGATGACGCCGGAATTGGTGCCGAAGCCGTCCATTTCCGTAAGCAGCTGGTTCAGGGTGTTCTCGCGTTCGTCATTGGAGGTGAAGCCGCCGTTCTTGGCGCGGGCGCGGCCCACGGCGTCGATCTCGTCGATGAAGACGATGCACGGGGCTTTCTCCTTCGCCTGGCGGAAGAGGTCGCGGACGCGGGACGCGCCCACGCCGACGAACATTTCCACGAAGTCGGAACCGGAGATGGAGAAGAACGGGACGTTCGCCTCCCCTGCCACGGCCTTCGCCAGGAGCGTCTTGCCGGTGCCCGGAGGGCCGACCAGCAGCGCGCCCTTCGGAATCTTGCCGCCGAGGGCCGTGTATTTCTTCGGATTCTTGAGGAAGTCGACGATCTCCATCACTTCCTCCTTCGCGCCGTACAGGCCGGCGACGTCCTTGAAAGTGACCTTGACTTCGTCCTTGTCGGCGAGCTTGCCGGTGGCCTTGCCCACATTGAAGGGATTGCCCATGCCGCCGCCGGCGCCGCCGGCGCCCCGGTTCATGCCCCGGAACATCCACACCCAGAAGAGGATGAGGAGCAGCGTGGGGAAAATCCACTGGGCCAGTTCCGCCCAGGTGTGGTCGGCGTTCTGGATGACCACCTTGAACTGCTCGCCCACCGGCAGGTTCTCGTTGAGTTTCGCGAAGTTCTCCTCCGGATCGAACCGGGCGGAGACCAGGAAGTAGAAATGCGGCGCCCGGCGCGGGACGGCCCCGCCCGGGAACTGGTCGGCATACTTGGCCAGGCGTTCCGGGCGGACCTTGATCTCGCCCCGGATGTCGTTCCGCACGAAGACGATCTCCTCGATGTCGCCCGACTGGGCCATCGTCTGGACCTGCTGCCATTCGATCTTCTGCGGCTCGGAGGACTGCTGGTTCGAGAACAGCAGCAGCCAGCCGATGCCGAGGATCAGCAGGATGTACAGCC
>JAEEGJ010005274.1_pt1 | contig 41167 bp, 42 predicted proteins | sample 8958761 | NCBI WGS metagenome assembly JAEEGJ01 (sample SAMN16246546, study PRJNA631951) | gut metagenome | biome: gut microbiome; feature: rumen; material: RS-attached | host: Bos | place: Iran: Karaj | collected 2018-10 | reverse complement strand
CTGCTAAAGCCGTTCGACTACAACGATATGGATGCCGCCATCAAGAAAATCATCAGTCGCGGCACCAACAGCAAGCACGAGGAACAATTCAACGCCCTACTGCAAAACACAAAACTCGACAAACCTGAAAAAATTGTTTTGGCCACAGCTGAATCAATTGAGTTTGTGAATGTTAAGAATATTATCCACATCCAATCAGACGGCAACTACAGCACGCTGCACATCAAGGGCCGCAACGATTTGCTGGTATCGAAAAACTTGGGTGAGTTTGAAAATATGCTTGAAGATTTCCCGTTCTTCCGCACACACCAGTCGCATCTGGTGAACTTGAATTATGTGCAAAAAGTGTCGCGATTCGACGGCGATGTGATAATGGAAGGCGGTTCGGTGGCCATTCTGTCACGCCGCAAACGCAACCAGTTCCTTGAAGAAATGGCGTCGAACATTCAGCGCAAAAACTGACATCGCCCCACTCTGCTTTTTTTGGCAGATAAAAGCAACCCATTCAAACATTTGATTACGAATTTTTTGCCAAAAATCGTGAAAGATTATGCAACAAGTTGCATTTTTACGAGTTATACGTTTGTCAATTAATTGAAAAATACTGACATTTGCCCGCTAAATGTTAAAGATCATGTCAAAACACAACATATTCAGGCTATTCGCCATTATTGCGCTGACAATCGCATTCGCACCAATCGCCACAAACGCCCAAAACATCAAAGGAAACGGCAAAATTAAAACCGACGTAAGACAAGTCAGCGGATTCAACCGCGTGGTTGTCCAAGGTCAGGTTGAGTTGTTCCTGTCGCAAGAAACAACAGAAAATGTGAAGATTGAATCGGAAGAAAACCTGATTTCGTATTTCAAAACATCAGTAAGCGACAGCACACTCTACGTGTTCGTACCCACCATTAAAAAAACCTTAAGACTCAACGTCACAGTGGCTTTCAAAGATTTGAAGCAGGTTGTGCTGCTCAATGAAGTCACACTGAATTCGGAAAAAGTGGCCAATTTCGACAACATCGAGTTTATTTGCGGCGATGCATCGAAACTGAATTTTGAGTTCAAAGCCAGAAAATGCACACTGAAAGTTCTCGACAACGGAAACGCATCGCTTCGCGGCTATACAGAATATCTGACCGTTGAAGCCAGCGACGAGACCGAAGTAAACGCATTCGACTTACAATCAGACTATTGCACTGTTATAGGATCGGGCTACGCTGAAATATCAATCAACGCAAAAAAGAAACTTGGCGTTACAATATCAGGCAGCAGCAACCTATATTATATGGGCGAAGCCAACATCTGGCAACGCAATTTCACCAGTAGCGGTCTGATTACCAAGCGTAAAACTGCCGGAAAATAATTCCTGGCCAAAGCCTGCAAAGCATCATCTCTTTCAAAAAAAGCGGATTTATTCCGCGGGCAATTATTGCTGTCTGCATTTTTTATTCACAAACAGTGTTGACCTTCAATAATTTCCGATATATTTACGTGATTTAACGCAAAACCAATGAATCGCGAACAATTTGACGGACAAACCGACGAACTTACCGAGAAGCAAGACCGTCTGCACCTTGTCCTTTACAACGACGACTTCAACACTTTTGAACATGTGATTGAAAGTCTGATAGATGTGTGCCACCACACCCCCGAACAGGCCGAGCAATGCGCGTTAATTGTGCACACCAAAGGCCGTTACGAAGTAAAATCGGGCACCTACAAACGGCTGCTCCCAATGAAAAACAGCCTGATCGACAGAGAATTAACTGTTTCAATCGAGTAAAACACCAGTGTGTTTTGAGATAAAAAAATGGCGCATTCTGTTTCGAGTGCGCCATTTTTATAATTGTCAATTATGATTATTCGCCAGCCTTTTTCAGTGTAATAATCACTGCGCCGTTGCCGCCGCGGCTGCCGTAAATAGCTGCACCACCGTCTTTTATCACCGAAATGTCTTTCACATCGCACGGCGTTACAAAATCGAGTGACGATACTTCTTGTCCGTCAACAATCAAGAGAGCGCATTGCGGGCCGTTGAAGGTCTCGTTGCCGCGAATAGATACGCAACCACCACTGACAGAAAGACTTGTGAAGTTCTCACTCAACAAATCCATCATATTGGTGTATCGGCAGTAATCTTTGCCTTTCGGCAGACGCGAAACTGCTGTAGTGCGGTCTTTTTCAGAAATATAGCCATAGCCGATAGCCACATCAATGTTTGATTCGTTCATTGGGAAAGTCATTTCGGCATTCACGCTGTCGGTGTTGTTCGGCTTAACCTTTTTCTTCACGGCCTTGAACAATTCGCCTTCGAAAATCACAACGTCTTTTTCAGCACAAACAAGTGTATAGCAGCCAGTTGTATCGGTTTGGGTTTTGCTGCCCAATGCCTTCGACCTAACCGTTAGACCGCGCACTGGCATATTGCCCATTGTTATGACCTTGCCATAAATGGCCTGTGTTTTTTCCTGCGAATTGGCGAATGCCGCATTCAGCAACACTGCCATCAGAATAATTATCTTTTTCATATTCAATAAAAATTTGTTTCGAATATAGATGTTTTAAAAATAAGAACGTGTTTTTATATATAAAGCCGCCAAAATTCGCAACCGCACGGCCTTTTTTATCGCTGATATCAACCGCCAATCCCGCAAAACTGCGCCACAAGAGCGTCGAATTTTGTCTGATCGGCAAGGAATTCCACTTGAATTGGCAGGTAATAGACTGGCACACCGCTGAACCGCGCTGTCAGTTCGGGCGTCAGGCGCATTGCGTCTTTTTCGGTCACAATCACCATTTTTGAACTTGATTCAACTGATTGATAGGCGGTTATAACTTTGTCTATATCATCAGTTGTAAAAAAATGATGATCGGGGAATTTCAGGCCGATAACCTTTGCGCCCGCGCTGGTCAAATGATCGTAAAGCCGCTCGGGACGGGCGATTCCAGTCGCCACAATCACCGTGACACCATTGAGTTTGGTGCACGCAGGCGAATTGCCTATCGGCACAAGTTGACCATAGCCGAATGTTGTGAAAAAGACAGGTACTTCGGATTTCAACTTCAACTTGCGGCTAAATTCCTGTCTTTCTGCGTCAGACAGTGTTTCGGGGCATTTGGTCACCAATACAATGTTGGCACGGCCGATGCCACAACGCGGCTCGCGCAAACGTCCAGCAGGCAGCATCAAATCGTTGAAAATCGGTCGGTTATAATCCACCAGAACAATGTTCAACCCTGCACGGACGTGGCGGTGCTGAAAGGCATCGTCGAGAATGAATGTGTCGGCGGCATTTTCGGCCAAAAGGTGGTCGATGGCGTGGGTTCGCACTTCATCGACGGCTACCAAAACATCGGGGAACTTGCGTTTTATCTGCAACGGCTCATCGCCAACGCTTCTGACATCCGACTCGGGGTGCACTTCAACAAATCCGCTTGTCGAACGCCCGTAGCCGCGACTCACAACCGCCACCCGCCGCTTCGAGCAAAGCATCCTGACAAGATACTCGACGTGCGGTGTCTTGCCCGTGCCGCCAACCGTGATGTTGCCCACTACGATGACAGGCACGTCGTAGGCCTTCGATTTGAGCACACCCAAATCGAAAAGCCAGTTACGAACGACGGCTATGCATCTGTAAATGAGCGCAAAAGGCAGCAGTAGATATTTCATCCTAATATATCTCGATGGTGTTTTCCATTCGTGCCTGAACGCCTTGCGAGCCAATCAGGTTTTTAATGTATTTGGCCGATTCGGCAAACTCACCCAACTCTTTGGAAATCTTGCGGGTAGCCATTTCTTCGGTCAGCATTTTCATCATCGCTTCAAAGCCTTCTTCATGCTTCGGATAATCGACGAGCGAATATTTCTCGGTTCCCGACATCTCGGCTGCAATTGAAATGGCATCGGTCAAGCCGCCGTAAGCATCAATCAGGTGCAGGCGCAACGCATCGACACCGCACCAAACACGGCCCTGCCCAATGCTGTCAACGCTCTCTGGCAGCAGGTTGCGGCCATTGCTGACGCGGCTCACAAAGGTTGAGTAGATTTTCTCGACACTGCTTTGCATAATTTCACGCTCGGCGGGCGTAAAAGAACGATAAGCGTTTCCAAAATCGGACATCTTATTGGTTTTCACCACTTCAGTATTGATTCCCAACTTGTTGCTCATCAGTTTTTGGATGTTGAGCGCCAAACCGAAAACACCAATCGAGCCAGTCAGAGTGTACTCGTTGGCCACGATGTAACTTGCTGGGCACGAGATATAATAACCACCCGATGCGGCATAATCGCCCATTGAAACCACAACTGGCTTAACCTGCTTGGTGAGTTCCACTTCGTGCCAGATATTGTCGCTCACCTGGGCAGAGCCGCCTGGCGAGTTCACACGCAGCACAACGGCCTTAATCGACGAGTCGGCACGCACATCGCGCAACGCTTCAACATAGACCTTCTCGGTTATTTCCTGCTCACCGTAACCGCTCGACTGCTGGTTGATTTCGCCCGAAGCGTAAACCACGGCAATCTTGTTGTCGGACGACATTGCAAATGGTTTTGCTTTGGCGTATTTGCCAACCGATATAAAATTCAGTTTATCAATATTTTCGACACCAGTCAGTTGCACCAGTTCGTTCAGCACATCGTCGCGGTAAGCCACTTCATCAATCAAGCCTAACTGCTTGGCTACCTGCGGGTCGTGCGACAAACCATTATCGGCAATATTGTTGAGTTGTGCAATGTCGATGCCGCGCGATTCGGCAATGTTCTGCAGATAGACGCGCCACATACCATCGAGCATTGCCTGATATTGCAGACGGTTCTCGGCGCTCATCCCGCTCAAAATGTACGGCTCGACCGCGCTTTTGAACTTTCCGTGACGGAAAACCTGAACTTCAACGCCCAACTTGTCGAGCGCGCCTTTGTAGAACATCACCTGTGCCTGCAAGCCCTTCAGCAGCATCTCGCCAGTGGGGTTCAACTCAATTTTGTCGGCCACACTAGCCAGATAGTAGATGCCCTGCGATAGGTTGTCGGCGTAAGCGTAAACGGGTTTGCCGCTCTGCTTGAAATCGGCCACGGCACTGCGGATTTCAGCAATGGTGGCCAGATTGGCGTTAATGTCGCTGTTATCGATGAAGATGCCCTTGATGTTGTCGTCGGTTTTGGCGCGGCTGATGCATTCCAAAATGTCGTTCAGGCCGACACCTTGCTGCAAATTGCCCGACATCAGCGATGTCATACTGATGTTGCCATTGGCGCGGTCGGTGATTTCGGACTTGAAATTCAGATGAAGCACCGAATTGGGCTTCACAGGCGCGGATTTGTCACCGAAAGCGGCAACCATACCGGCAATGCCCGCAAAAAGGATAAAGAAAACAAACGAATAGAGAATCAGCGCAACCAAACTCGCCAATACACTTTTAAAGAAATCTTTCATTTTTAAGGATTTAAGTAGTTATAAAAAAGAGTGCCAAACCGGTCAATGAAGCACGATTTGGCACACCATAATATTGTCGTTAAATGGTTTAACGGATAAACTGCGATGCGTTTGAGTATTCGCAGCCCACATAAACACCGATGCAACCGCTAACTTTTTTAGGGGCCTTGTCGATGGATACTTTGATGGTGATATTCTGCGTTTTTCCAGAAGTTGCCTCCCAAAACGACAAATCAGAAGTGCGACTGTCAAAAACAAGGTCGTTGATTGATGTTGTCTCGCGCGTCCAGATAGTGTCTTTTATAACCTCCTCACCAGCAGGAATTTTCTCGCCATTGCTGTCGTAAAGGTAGAATCCCATGGGGTCTTTCTTGTAAACCTGCACTGTTCTGTCCTTAACAGCCTTTACAACGCGGGTAAACTTCTTTCGCGGCACATAAATCTGATAGTTGATGTTGCCCAACTTCTGCTCACCGGCAACAAAAAGTCTGTAGTTCTGTTTAGAATATAAAACCACGCTCAACGTTGCCGAATCTCCGCTGGCCATCTCTTTAAACATCGACTGGCCGCGATAGTCGTATTTTCCTTTCAGTTCGTTGCTGGCAAGTTTTTTCTTCGAGCAATTTTGCGCAACAACCTGGTTACCGGACACGAAGAATGCCATCAACAAAACTGACAATATTTTGAATGTCATTTTCATATCAAAATCCTCACTACATTATAATTCTTGAACGAACATCGGCAACTGTGTTCACGATATTCACAAATTGCTGCTGACTAACTTTCTCTTCCTTATTTTGATATGTCACATCATAAGCAGCCTGAATAATCTTCAGTTCGTCAAGCAACTTTGCCACATTGCGTGATTGCTTGTTCTGATCAAGAAGTTCAATAAGGTTTTCGAGCAGAACCTGATGATCATGAATCAGTTCATTGAATTCATCATCAAGTTTTTGCTGTTTCATCGGTGTGAGGCAAAGATAGAGACTTTCAATCCACGCTCCAGCCACAACCATACATTGAATATCAACAAGTCCTTGATCCTCAATGTAATTAACCACATCATGATATGAATCCGACGCAACTGAAAGCAATGTATCGGTTTCTGAAATGTTGTTAAGCACACGGTCGGCCAAATCTTTGTTAATTCCCTCATACAAACCAATTTCCACAGAAAGGTTCTTCACCAAATTGAAGTATTCAAGTGAATTTTGAGAGTTGCCGATAATACAGCAGTAAGCCATATCCGAAGCATAAACGCCCATATTCACAGCCTGCTGATATTGAGTCACATAACGAATACCATTTGAAGTTTTGTTCAGCAGATTGGGATCGAACGGAACATTGCGTTTCTGCATTCTGATAAACATTTCCAATGGTGATGGAATCTTGTAAGTTATAGTCGAAGTTGCATCATCAAAGATCACATCCTCGACGCTCAACTCCTCGATACTTTTCCTTCTTTGTCCATCATTTTTTTTATTGCCATCACTTGCGCATGACGCCATGACTGTTACCGCTATCGCAGCAAACATCACAGATTTTAATGTAGATTTCATATTCATAATTTTAAATTTTCTTTTCAATACCGAATATCGGCAAAATTACGATAAGTTATATACCATAATCACTATTTTTTAGCAATCGGAGCACCATCATTTTTATCGTAGCCTGTAATTATTTCAAAATCAACCCCATCGAAAACTGCATACGAGAAATTTGTAAGCCAGTCACCAAGAATAATCATCCGCGCGCCATCAATCTGCTTATCGACAACCAAATGACGATGACCGTAAATCAGATAATCGAACTTCTTGGTTTTCAGCAATTCTTTCGAGTGAAGGACAATCTTTTCGCGGTCGTCGCCGAGATAGCCGAGCGGAGCAAGCCCTTTTTTGCCGCGGCTTGAATTCGACCATTTGTGACCGAACCACACGCCCCAGTCGGGCGGCAAGATGCGGCTGAACAGGAACCGCACCACGCAGTTGTGGAACATCCACTTGATGAACTTGTAAGTATAGTCGCCGGGGCCAACGCCGTCGCCATGCGAGATGTAAAAACTCCGGCCGTGAATTTCAGTCTCAAAAGCATCGTCGTGGACCACCATGCCTATCTCGTCGCGCAGATAGCCGAATGTCCAAGTATCGTGGTTGCCGGCAAAAAAATGCACTTTGATTCCGCTTTCAACCATCTGCGCCAGTTTGCCCAGCGTGCGCACAAAACCTTTCGGCACAACCTGATGATACTCAAACCAGAAATCGAACACATCGCCAACAAGATAGAGTTCGTCGGCATCGGCACTGATGCGGTCGAGCCATTTAACAAACAACTGCTCACGCCATTTCGACTCCTCCGGATTGGGGTAGCCGAGATGCATATCCGATGCGAAATAGATTTTGCCCACTTCCTGTTATTTAATCAATTCGGCCAGTTTAGCGTCGAGTTGCGCGGGCGTCAGATTTTTGGCCAAAACCACGCGGTTCTCGTCGATGAGCAGGTTGAACGGCACGGCGTCAATGCCGAGTTGGCGCGCCACCTTGCTGTCCATATAGTTGAGTTCGCTCACGTGGTTCACCCAAATCAGACGGTCCTCACGGATAGTGTTTTTCCAATCGTCGAGACTGCGCTCAAGAGCCACAGAATAGATGTCGAACCCACGATAACGATAAGTACGGAACACACGGCGCAACTCTGCATGTGACTCGCGGCACGGACGGCACCAACTGCCCCAGAAGTTGACTAACAAATATTTAGCCTTCAAATTTGATACTCTGATGGTGTCGCCATAAGGATTCGACAAAGCAATGTCAGGCATTGTGTCGCCAACGCTGATTTGTCCGCCACGCTTCGGGCGCATGGCCTGCATTGCCCGCTCCTGGCTCACATAGCGGTTGAGCATCATGGTGATGGCAATGGTGTCGTAGCGATTCTGCAGCGCTGTATCTACCATCTCGAAATATTTGAAATCGTCTTGAATATTAAACAGATTGGTGCGCAGCCCCAACTTCGACGACAGCGCCACGTAACTTGCCAGTGAACCTGGCTTTTCAGCAATAAACTGCTCGTGGAACTGACGGTCGGCGCGGTAAACCGAGTCGGATTTTGCCCGGACATCGGCCACAATCTGCGCAATGTTGCGGTCGAGTTGGTGCGCCATATAATAATGGTTGAGCGTGTCGAGCATGGCGTTTGCCTGACGGTGCTTACGCAGCAAAACCGCCAGCCGCTCCGATTCGGGCGAACCGGCAACAGTAAATGTCTCTGCCACATTGGGATAAGTGGCTGTCAAGACAACCTCCTCATCGGGACAAGGCAGAATTCGGATGTTGTTTTCGGGTTCGATATAAAGCACAAAATCCTTTGGTTCAGCACTTTGCTGACGGAAAGCAAATTTACCAGAATCGCCAATCGCTATTGAGTCAGGTTGGAATCCCGATTTGGTCATATCAATGATTTTCAAGTATTTGCCTTGGGCATCGGAAATGCATCCCGCAACCGAAATATAATGTTCAACTTCCTTTTTCCCTGAATCACAGGCTGCGAGGCAGAGCGCCAACGCAATGTACAGCGTTTTCTTACACATATATATACACCAATTTTCGGCAAATATAGTCAAGTTCGACTGACAAAGCCCAATGTTTTGTTTTTTTTGAAACGGCCGGGCCGGATTCCTTGTTTCAGAAACCCGGCCCGAGACCATGTGTGACTATACTTTAATAACCTTTTGTTTTATGATGACGATACAAAAATATTTTCCGAAACAATGCGTTATGGTTAACGCTGGGTTAAAAACAGTTAAGGGAATGTTAAATGTTATTCATCGGCCACAAAACAGCAATAATACATTGTGAAAAATGCCTGTTTTGAAGCATGATAATCATCTAACAACACGATATATCAATGTTTTACATCAATAAAAACAACGCACAGTCATCTGTTCGTAACCCACAAAGTTTTATCGGATACTAATTGCACAAGATTCTTATCTTCGCCACCGTAATTTGAAATAAGTACTATCAAAAACAAAAAAGAATGATTCTTTCAACACTTCTTCAGATTCAGGTTAACGGCGCTGCTGATGCCGCCGCCCAAACCGCCGAAGCCGCTTCAGAAGCGACAATATCACTGCTCGACCTGACATTGAAGGGCGGCGTGATTATGATTCCGCTGGCCGCACTGCTCATCCTGTCGGTTTACATCTTCATTGAGCGCCTGCTGGTCATCAACAAGGCTTCGAAACTCGATGAGAACTTTATGAACCGCATCAAAGACTACATCCACGACGGCAAGATAGAATCGGCCACAGCCTTGTGCCAGTCAATCGACAACCCGATTGTGCGAATGATTGAGAAGGGAATCAGCCGCCTTGGCCGTCCGCTGGGCGACATCAACACCGCCATTGAGAACGTGGGCAACATTGAAGTTGCAAAACTTGAGAAAGGCATTCCACTGCTTGCCACCACTGCCGGCGGCGGCCCGATGATTGGCTTCCTGGGCACCGTGGTTGGTATGATTCAGGCATTCTACAATATGTCGCAGGCTGGCAACAATATCGATGTCTCGATGCTGGCAGGCGGTATCTACGTGGCAATGGTGACCACAGTGGCTGGCCTGATTGTGGGCGTCATCGCCTATTTTGCTCACAACTACCTTGCAACGCGAGTTGAGAAGGTTGTGAACGAGATGGAAGCCCGCACAACCGAGTTTATGGACCTGTTGAACGAACCTGTAAGTTAATCAGTTATGGCACTCAAACGACACTCGAAAGTCAGCGGCGAGTTTTCGTCGTCGTCGATGAGCGACCTTGTGTTTCTGCTGCTGATTTTCTTTATGATGACATCGACGCTGATTGCGCCCAACGCCTTGAAACTGCTGCTGCCGCAAAGCAACAACCAGACAATGGCCACAAAGCCAATCACCACTGTGTCGATAACCAAAGACCTGCGATATGCCATTGAAGGACAATATGTTAACTTCGAACAACTTGAGCAGTCGCTGGTGAACCGCGTGGGCCCCGCCGAGAACTATCCCGAGCCGCCCACCATCTCGCTTCACGCCGACCAAACCGTTGCCATTGAGCACGTTGTGAAGGTGATGAACATTGCCAAAGATCACAAATACAAACTCATTCTGGCCACACGTCCAAAGAAATGATTAGCACCAAAGAACAACGGATTGCCACCATAGGAACAGTTTTTTTCTGCGTCCTGTTTTTCTTTATGCTGTTGTTAGTCAGATTCATCAACGACCCAACAGAAGAAGAAGAAGGTGTGCTTGTCAATTTTGGCGACACCGAGCAAGGTATGGGCGAAGTTGAACCGCGCCCCGCCGTTGCACAAAACATTCCAACACCGCCACCAACACCAACGCCACCCGAACCCGCACCACAGCAGACTGGCGAAGAAGAAGTTGTGAATCAAGACTTTGAAGAATCGGCAGTGATTGAACAGAAAAAGAAAATAGAGCAGAAAAAACGTCAAGACGAAGAACTGAAACGCCAGCAAGAGATTGAGCGCCAGCGCATTGAAGAAGAACGCAGGAAGGAAGAAGAACGCAAACGGCAGGAAGAAATCCAACGCCAGCAGCAACAACAGCAAGCCATCAACACAAAGGCTGCCAGTGCGTTTGCAGGTCGCAATGTTAACGGCGGCACAAGTGGCGAAGGCGACTCAAACAAACCAGGCAACCAAGGCTCTCTCAACGGCGACCCGAACTCGAAGAATCGTGTCGGTGGCGGAAGCGGAAACGGCATCAACTTCAAACTCGATGGACGTTCGTTCGGCACAACACCACCAAAACCTGAATACAACAGCAAATCGGAAGGCAAAGTGGTGGTTGAAATTCGTGTCGACCGTAGCGGAAAAGTCATTAGCGCATCACCAGGCAAGGCAGGAACCACAACCAACGACCCTGTTTTGCGCGAAGCAGCAAAAGCAGCCGCACTCAAAGCCAGATTCAATTCCGACCCCAATGCCGCCGAAGTGCAGGTTGGCACCATCACCTACACATTCATTCAGCAGTAAATGTCTGACCAGCAAATATTTGCTTGGGGCACAAGCCGCCGGTTCAACGACTATTCGTCGTTCATAAAGAACAAGTTTGGCGGGCGCGTGCAGAAAATTTCTGTCAACGTTGGGCTAACCTGCCCAAACCGCGACGGCACCAAAGGCACGGGCGGCTGCATCTACTGCGACAACACAGCGTTCACGCCAGCCTACTGCAACGCCGCTGACAGCATTGCCGAGCAACTGCGCAAAGGCCGAGAGTTTTTCTCGCGCAAATATCCCGATATGCGGTATATTGCTTATTTCCAAAGTTATACCAATACCTACGCACCCATTGAAACGCTTGAAGCACTCTACCGTGAAGCCGTGGGCAACGGCATTGCCGGGCTCATTATCGGCACCCGCCCCGACTGCATCAACACCGAACTGCTTGATATGCTGGCACGCATCAACCAGATTGTGCCTGTGGCCGTTGAACTTGGAATGGAAAGCACTGCCGACCGCACTCTGGAACTCATCAACCGCCACCACACATGGGCCGACTCGGTGAAAGCCGCCGAAATGTGCGCAAGCCGCGGCCTGCAAACTGGCGCCCACCTGATTTTGGGCCTTCCGGGCGAAACGGAAGCCGATTTTCTTGAACACGCCCGCCGCGTATCGGCTTTGCCACTGAAAACGCTGAAACTGCATCAGTTACAGATAATCAGCGGCACACCGCTAGCCGCCATCTGCCAAAAGAATTCCAATTTTGTCCGCACCTTCTCGCTCAACGATTACATTGCCACGGTGGTGACTTTTCTTGAGCATCTGTCACCCGACATTGTGGTTGAGCGCTTTGTGAGCGTCTCGCCCGCCGAAAAAGTGATTGCCCCCCGCTGGAACCGAATGAAAAATTTTGAAGTAGTGGCGCTGATTGACAAAGAATTGGAACGGCGCGACACTTGGCAGGGAAGGTTGAGATAATTATCGTTCAACACAACTCTGACACCTTCAATCCTTCAATTATTTAATGTAGTTTTGCCCGCAGAAACAGCAAATGCAATGTACACCGACTTTCGCGAACAACTGTGCAGCCGTCTTGCCGCCATCAACGATGCCGGGCTTTACAACAGCCTTGGCACCATCGTGTCGGCCGACGCCGTTATTGAGACGGGCGGACAGAAATTGCTGAATTTCAGCACCCCTGCCCCATTTGCACTGAATGGTTATTGTTCTGTCGGTCAAGCCGAAGGATGCCAGCCCGAGACCACGGCGGCACTTGAAGCAAGAATCGCCCGCCTGCTCAAGACCGACGATTGCATTCTCTACAACTCGCCTTCCGATGCCAACACTGCTCTGACAAACCGATTGCTTGGCCGAGCAGATGCTGTGATTTACAACACGTTAAGCCAGTTTGCCTTAAGCGGCGGGCCGACATTCTGCCGCGCAACAAAATACAAGTACCACGGCTTCGACATCGACGACATCGAAAAACAGCTAAAACTATCACAGGCACAGCAAAATAGGCTATTGATTATTGATGCCGTCGATTTGGCATCGGGCAACATTGCACCACTGAACCGCATTCTTGCATTGGCCGAGCGCTACAAGGCCGTTGTGGCCATCGACCAAACGTTGTCGGCAGGACTCATCGGACAAGGCGGCCGCGGCGTTTGCAGCCTTTTCGATGACATCGACACCCCCGAAATTCAGACGGGCACACTGCAACATCTTGGCTCAAACGCAGGCGCATACATTGCTGGACGGCGCGAGATTATCGACTTTCTGCGCCAACAACCGTCGGGCATCCAAGCGGCGGCACCGCTGACGCCACAACATATTTCCACCGCCTGCACCGCCATCGACAGCATTGTGCAGATGGACACCGAGCGGCAATATATCTTACAGATTACCAACTATTTCATCAAAAAACTTTATTGCTTGGGGCTCGAGATTCCGCCCACGCAGACATCGCGCTTGGCTGTGATGGTTGGCGACAGCCAAAATGCTTGCCTAATTGCGTCAACGCTTGCGCGGAAAGGCGTGCTGGTATCGGTTGCCGCCGCGCCGTTCGTTTCCAAAGACGATGCGCGCTTGATTATCAGCCTTTCAACCAAACACACAAAAGATGACATTGAGCGAGCTGCCGAAATATTCAAATCGGTGTTGCCATTATTCCCCAAAGAAATTTCGCAAACACGCTGATTATCAACACTTCTAGCCGCGCATTGACTTTTTTTGCCGCTTCAGAACAAAATTTTTGCACTTACAAAAACTTGCATTACTTTTGCACCCGCTTCAAAGCACTGGCGTATGGTGTAATGGTAGCACACCAGATTTTGGTTCTGTCAGTCAAGGTTCGAGTCCCTGTACGCCAACAGACCTAATGTTTAACAGCTTGTAAGACAATTACTTACAAGCTGTTGTTTTTTATCAACTGAAACAATACTGAAACATTTTTTGGACTTTTTTCATGAGAACGGAAGAATTAATTACGGACTTTAATCGAGTTAATGAAATCTTGATTGACCTAACGATTAAAGAAATGACACTCGACTGGTATTCTTTTTTGATTGATTTTAATAAAGAGTATAGTATTTGGAATTTTTCCAGTTTTATCGAGGAAGACCTAAAGTGTGATATGGAGCAGTTGGTTATATTCTATCGGATTGTAAGTGTAATTTCACATAGGCCATGTAGCGATGTATACAAACAGAGGATTAATAAGTTCAAAGATGAACTTGAACGAAATATAGATTCTGCGAACGATGCTTATAATCATGAATTAAAAAGATATTCAGAATTCAATCGCACATTTGATAGTGTTCAAAGAACACACGATGACCCGATGTGGGAAGTTTTCATGAAATATCGTCATGATTACGAGGAAGCACGAGAGCAAAAAAGAAAAGCAGAAGACTATTTGAAAAAATGTGACACAGCCATTTCAAACATTTTTTCGCTATGCGAAAAAATCGAACAGCTTCTTATGCCGTACTGTCTGAAAGAAGATTTTTCAGAAACAAATATTATTCACACAGAACATAAGTACAACCAACAGATAGACAACCATGTGGCGAATAATAGCAATAATAACGCATCAGAGAACAGTGTCACAAACACCCCCGCTGATGTTTCCGCACATAATACCAATAAAAACCGCACATATATTCCAATGGACTTTGTAAAGCGGCTTTACCCTTTAATATGTAATTATGAAGCTAATTATCTGAAGAAGAAAGAGATTAGTTTAGAACCAAGCAATATACTGAAATGTAAGGATTGTGACGAACTATACAATTTGCTCAACCTCCACCTCCATATTACAGAAGACTATAAGAAATACATTAATGCATCAAAGAAGATAATTCTTGCTTTTATTTATGTTATAGGTAATTCTATTGCGAAAGATAGAGAAGAGTGGACAGAACTCATTTACTGCAAATTTTATGATAGCGAAGAACTTAAAAAAATACAGGGAGGAATTCGGAAAATTTATGATAGCGAAGAACTTAAAAAAATACAGGAAGGAATTCGGAAACATAGAGATACGGATTACCAAAAAAAACTTGAAGCAGCCTTAAAAAAATCGTGAGTATTCATACGCATTTAATAGTGTATTCTTTCTTTAGCAAGGTGGGTTTTTCTATTAGAAAAACTTGCTGACGAATCAACCGCATAAGCCTATGATAGTCTCATGAGTAAGGCAACTTTCCGTTCCGTCGGTTGCTGTTTTTCGGGAAATCTCATTTAGAGAATGTTTTTTCTGAAACCCATTTCTTCCTATATTTTAGCCCCAGTTCTATTATAGTTGGTAACTTCATTTTATAAAAATTGCTTCGTTTTAAAGTACAATTAAAACGAAGCAATTTTTTTGGTGGCGGGATAATTATCATCCTATTTGAAATACCTTTTGAAGAAACAATTCTATTTAGCACATTTCAATTTTAGATAGCTGCCTATGACATGTGAATTCCCACATATGTCAGTTATCGCATTTGAAGCTTTGTGCCAGACATTATTTCCCCAATCACATTTGTTCTGGCAAAATCATCAATTATCTCATTGATTTGTATCGAGGGTGTGTCCGAAGGAGTTCCTCATTGCGTTTTTCTTGCTGTCTCATAGCATCGGGCGACAAATGGTGCTTCTGCATTTGCATTATTGATTCCATACAGGCTTCGCTTTGCTTCTTGTGCGATTCGTTCAAGAAGCTTGGTTCCCAGCCAATCAATTCCAAATATTTGTATGCCATATCTGTATAGTTCGTTTGCGCTCTCAATTATTTCGTTATAAGTGCTGTCACCATAATTGACATTGCTGATTGCGAAATTACTGATTATTCACTTCAATAAACCGTGACGGATTGAAACCGTTTGTCAGGTTTTCACCGTGCGAGACGTAGCCCAACTGGTTGGAAAAAATCTTTGTGGCACCGATTTGTGCGTCAATGTTGCGGTGTGAGTGGCCGTAAATCCAGTAATCGATATCTGAATCAGCGATGTAATCGCCCAACTCGACGGTAAATGCACCATTTATCGTGCTGCTTTGGAACTCCTTTGCGGTGCACAATTCCGTCGGAACGTGGTGTGTGAGAACAATCTTTGTTTTTGCCTGACTATCTCTCACGGCCAGTTTCACAAACGCCAGGCACCGTTCGTGCTCGCGGTTGAAATCGTCTGCCGTAAGGCGGTGGTCATTGTACTTGATTCGATAGAAATCATTCACTCTGCGTTCAGTGAGATACGCATCGTATGGCTCGATTTTCGACCATAAGGTAGAAACCACGATATCGGCATCGGCGATATGCACCACGGCGTTGTAGTAGGCGTGAATATTGGTACGGATTTCTTTGCAGTATCCGTCGGGCATCTCCGAAAGGTTGTAACTGCCGTAGAAATCGTGATTGCCCAGACATACAACGACCTGCTTGTAATGCTCTGACGCCCAATCCCAAAACTCATATTTCGAATAATCGTTACTTCCCGTTTCGGGATAGTCGAGATATGCCGTGTCACCTGCAATTAGCAGTATTTCGCCCGTTACGTTGAGTGGATTTTCGACAAGAAACTGCTCGTTCTGCGAGAATTCCAAATGTAAATCGCTGACAAATTGAATGCGCATTGTTTTGTATTGGATTTATGACGGATTATGCTCTGTAATTTAAGTTATTACTACATCATGTATATTGTTCTTAAAGTCAAATGTGCAACTTGACATTTAATCTTAAAAATATCGGAAATACTTGCTGAACAACTTGAAAAACTCACTTTTGCATTTTTCGCGGTAACGCTCTATTTCCTTTTCGCACTTGCGATACGAATTCCATACTTTGCAGTATTCCTTCCCGTTAACAGGGTCATTTATGGGTGTGTACATACGAATGCCATCGCTTTTTTTATCTTCTTCCGTTTGCAACTTCTCACCTAAAAAACCATATTTTTTTTCAAAGATTCTCTCTATTCGGTTCCACTCTTTGTCGTATGGATTTTTCATAGAACATTTGTTTTCGTTCATCTCGTCGGCGAGAAAGGCCAAATGCTGAATCATATCTAACCAGCGTTTTAAATACATTTCATTTTCTTCGGTACTAAGAGATTTGTCAAAACTGATAATATTCCCTTTCTCGTCCAACAAGAAGAATCCTGGAGTCTTTTTTGCCAACTGCTTCAGCATCGGACTGATTGTGTTACAAAACCAATAATCTATCGATAATACATCGCTGTCGCTGAAACCGCGTTTTGCCCTTTGTTTTGACATTCGCTCTTCATATTCAAAGTCTATTATTTCTCGTGTGTGCTTTTTCGCCATAGTTGCTAGTATTAAATTGATACTCGGTTAATGCGTTTAAATATAATTCTTTTTAAAAAATCGCCCATTAGTGAGTGGTTGAGCGTAATAATAGTTGATATTCATCTTGCGGATTTCATCGGCGGTTTTCGCACCGTGTTTCAGTAGTAACCGTTCCATCTTTTTCAGAATGTCGAGTCGTGTTTTTTTGCCCTTCCAATTCCGTTTTTCTTCTTTCGCGTAGGCCTTGCGTATGAAATCAAGACAACTGCAGCCTTTAATGATTCCCGTCAGGCTACTTCCACGCTTAAGGCACCATTTGAATTTCAGGTATGCGTCTTTTGCCACATTGTTATCGTCAAACCCAAGAAATTCTATTACCTCGCACAGGCACAGCAATGAGTATTTTGCCGAATAGCCCTCGATATCAACCAGATAATCGAGCAACTCTATGTCGTGATAATTCTCAAAGTTAGGGCAGAACTCAATGACTTTGTTTTTGAAGAACATATTGCAGTACGACTGATACTCACTGTCACTCAATTTGCCCGTGTCGCGTTGTGTGCTTAAATATTTGATTAGCAACTGCTTCTTTGCAATATAATTCTCAACGTTGCCGCTTATTGAATCTAAATATATATCATCAAACTCCCCCCAGCCGCTATCAATCCAGAAACGCACAATGAACATTTTCACCATTCCGTCAGCAAGCATGTCATCGTAACCAATCGCCGTAAAATCGGTTGGGTCCAGAACGGAATACAAATCCAGTCTTTGGAATTGGTGCACAAGTTTGGCTAGTTCGGTGTCGGGAATGACAGTTTGGCTGTTGGTCCAGATTTTTACGATAAAAAGACTTCTTTCGAAACACTGCATTTTTTCCAACTGCATCAGGCAGTCTTCAATTGGCGTTGCGGTAGCAGATTGCACGCAATAAGCCGAATACATGTTTAGAAAATAACTGTTGAAATCGTCCAATCGTGCAACACCTTTATTCAAAACTTCGCAATGGCTCTTTACGATATCGGTCACTTCCGCTTCCGATATTTTGCGCTTTGTCACATCCCGCCCATTCTCGCATGCGTACAGTTGCGAATCTGTTGGACAATCGGGTACAAATTCGTTTATGTTCATAGTTGTTTGGTTTTAAGGGTTATACAATGTATTAGCAATTCTCTATTATTTTAAAAAGGGCTCCAACCATTCGTCTATATTTTGGGGCTTTTTCCGACCACGGTGGGTCACTTCTTTCCATGGGATTTCGTCGATTAGGGTTGTGTCAAGTAAAGCACCTTTTCTTTCCTTATCATCATTGCTATCGACAACGATAAGGCGGCTGCTGCCTGATTTAAAAGCGCCCAAACCAATTCGCGTATGTCCGACAACCTGACATTTTATTCGCGGTGGCCAGTTTTTGGCTTCAAACAATGCCCACGGCCTTACCCATACACAAGACGCATCGTTGCTGCTACCATATACGTCGTCCCCTATAAGGTCGAAATAGGAAATGCCATTCTTTCTGGAATCAAAATCATAATGCATTACGAAATTCAAAGATTCAGGATTGAATGAGTTGACGTTTAAAGATTCCCATTTCCGTTCGTTATTAGGCGAAAAACTTTTCTTGCTATTTAATTTAGAAAACTGCCCAACCACTCTTTTGTAGAAATCCATTGTCACCCCCGCATGTGAGAACAAACAACCATCAATCAGATAGACAACGTTCAAAATATCGAGATTATCCCTGAACATTTCCCTGTAATAATTCGCCATGTCGCCGTGGTGCCGCGAGCAATATATAGCATCTCTGCCGCTTGAAATGTAACTCATGTCATGATTGCCAAGGCAAAGACAGAATTTATCGGGCTCTTTGCGGGCCATCTCGCACAGCATCCAGAAATCATTAACCAGACTGTCGTTATCCATTCCTTGCTCGTACCCGTCAACATAATCACCCAAAACAACCACCTTGTCAACGTGGTCTTTGTGCTCGTTGATTACGCTAAAGGCATCCTCAAATTTTCCGTGAATGTCAGGAATTACAAGAATCTTCATTTGGTTTCTGTTTTGCGTTGTTTTATAATTCTATCTACCTCATTGAATGAAATTGGTATATAGCCATTGTTATCTACCCCGACATCGTATTGAGTAGGGAACAGGTACGCCAATCGCGGAATGTCCTTGCCATACGAGAAATCAGAAGTATGGACGTGCCCGAAGAATTGGTATGTCTTGAACGGGCTGTATGTCCCTGCATAGCACAGGAACGGGTAATGGTTCAAAATGATTTTCCGATTATCTACAATAATCGACATCTGTTCGGCAACGCTGACAAGATTGGTGTATTGGTGGCGACGGTCGAAATACTTGCGGTCGTGGTTGCCCAACACAAGGTGAATGCGGCCATTGAGTTGTGCAAGAATGCTGTCCCATACTTTCGCGTTGCCAAAGCAAAAATCGCCCAAATGGAACACAACATCGTCTTTGCCAATGCGGGCGTTCCAATTGTCAATTAGCGCCTGGTTCATTGCTTCAACACTGTCGAACGGGCGGCCATTCATACGGATTATGGCTTCGTGACAGAAGTGCGTGTCGCTGGTGAACCAAACGGGCTGGCCACTTATTATCATGTCGTAGTTCTTCATATCGTCTTTACGTTTCTGATTTGCATGATGTCGAGCGCGGTGAAATCAATGCCAGCAATAGTGGCTTCGTTGTGCAGGTGAAAGTGCCCATAGAACCACTGACGCAGCGGGTGTTTGTCGGCAAGCAAACGCTCGTAAATCTTGTCGATAGTGGCACGTTCCATCTCGCAGTCAAGGAAAAGCGCATTGTCGCGAGCCAACCATGACTCTATGCCGTTCTTGTCGGTTGGCACACAGAACGAAGGCGCAGTGTGGGTGACCACAGTGTCAATCGGGATTTGCTGTTGTTGCAGTTCGTCGAGCAATGCAGGCGAATAGAATGGCGGCTCGTCGGGCCAGTAGTAGGTATGGCCATCGGCTGCCTGCCAGTTCTTGCGAACGCGGCGGTCAATGCTGATTGCACCACCAACGCACAGCACATTATGCCCACAACAGCGGACAACGGTGTAATCGGGTATTATCAGGAATCCGTCAGCCGCTTGCCGTTGCTCTATAAACCATGCAGGGTCATCGTGGTTGCCGCGCAGCATCACCACCGTTACGTTATGCTTGCGAAGTTGCTGGCCGCAATGTTTCAGTTCGTTTTCATAGTATTTTGGAGAATGAAAACCTAATCCGCAATCGCCAGCAACAATCACTACGGCGTTGTTAAGGTTGTATTGGCTGCATATAGTGAACACCAACGTGCGGAACTCTCCGTGAATGTCGCCACAAACAAGTAAGTGTTCGGCGTTCGAAAAGTCTGCCGTTTCTAGGTGGCGGTTTTCGGGATTGTTATGGTAATAGTCGGTCATAATATTCTAACAATTGGAATGATGGAAAATTTAGAAGTTATACTCAATATTGTTGATATACTCCAATAATCGGCTGTTTCGTTTTTCTTTGTAATCACCACCTGTATATCCACCATTTATTATGATGTCGAGCATTGAAGCCAGGTTACATTCAGTAGTGTTGCATTTGTATTTGCCTTGAAAAACCAAACTTCGCGTGTACTTGAATATGTTGAACGAATAATAGTCATCAATTGTAATGCATATAATTCCATCGAATACGATGCCAGAAACTTGCATGACGTATGCCGGAGTTTTAACCGCGTAACCAGGTCCTTCAAATTCAGCCTTTGCTATGAGGAAGGTGCGTTCAATGTTCCATCTCTTATTCCAATCATTTCCCTCACCATAAATACATTTATCAATGTTTTGGTATGTATTGTTCAATTCTGCTTCATATATATCAGTTTCGTAACTCAAACCAACATGGAAAATCCTACGTATATCATAATCAGCATCGAATATCTCATCGCATAATTCAGGTGTCATTTTTCCAATTCGTTTCGATATATCTTCTGCCAACTCAAAAGTTCTTGGTATGTAACCATAATTTCTTTTTATGTATTTGTTTACAAGCTCTTTTACGGCCAACAACAATTCCGTTTCGTATTTTGGTTTGCAGATATTTGCACAATAATCCCAATCATGACCTATGGTGAGCACATATTCCGATTTTAAACCAATATTAGCCGAATCTGGGGTGTTGTTTCCGTTTTTCTCCGATTCAAATAAATGCTTAATATCTTTTTCATCAATCTTTTTCAATAATACGACATTTACATCAATGTCTTGCCCATCAACACTAAACGTCAACACAAGACCGAAAGTCTCGTATGTATTATTGTAGTAGTACAAACTAACCTTTTTAAGGCCCCACAGAGACAAGGCATCAACACTCAAAACCTCAACTATACTTTTCCATTTTTTGCGAAATCTTTTAATTACAGATTGCGACAGTTTGGTCGGCTTGATTGTACGATAAAACGTTTTTAGCACATTGGGATAGAAATATGTCCAATCAACGTTCCTGTCGCAGGATGAGTCGAGCAAAATATATTTGCCATCAATCGAAAATCGTAATTTAGTTTTCAGTTCGTTGTAAATAGATGTTATCCGAAATGTGGCTATCCCAAATTTTGAAAGAGATGCATCATCAAAAACTCTTAAATTAATCGGTCTGCCATCATCCTCATAACGGATAGTGATTTCGTAGCATTTGAGTTCGTTAATTGTTGTGGCAAATTTTTCAAAATCAGCATCAGCCATTCCAACTTCTTCTTTCATAAGATTGATGGCGGAAATGTTATATTTCATATTTTGGACTAACACTCACTTCACTATTCTTTCGCGCAAAGTGTCTTCAGGCAGATGATTCACCCAGTCGGTGTTGTCGTGCTCCGCGAATTCAATTGCTTCTGGTATCGTTTCAAAATCGGTGTTGCTCATTTTTTTTGTTTGGTTTCTCATGTGGCAAAAATATAAGCCAAAAACAAAAAAAACAAACAAAAATAGGGTTTAATTTATTGATATTTAATGAGTTAACTATAGATGTGGCCAAATTTCTCCTACAGCAAATATATTGGCAGAAACAAGTTTGGTTTTACATTTTTTGAGTGTGGTTAGTTATTTGGTTTATTGTTAGGTTAATAGGCGTTTAAAAAAGTTTTTAACACCATATAAATGTGTGCTTATTCTTAACTAAATTTATCCTAAATTATACAATAGGTTATGGATGATGCTAACATTCGAAAAAAGGCTGAAAATAAAGCTGATATGTCAATGGAAACATGGTCGGACAAATTCGTTTTCGATGAAATAAAATTGAGTAATCAATATTTTGACACACTGCGTTCCAAAATGGAATGTTGGCATTGGTTCGAAATCTGTTATTATTCCGAAGAAGAAAGAGAAGAAATTGTTGAAAAAGCAATTGGTGAGGTGAGACGAGTATTAGGATGTTTTATTCGCGCAAACATAAACAATGGCAATTCCGAAATAACGGTTCGCGCAAAACTCGTTGATATAATCAATTTTGTACCAATGATTTTTGAGGACATGAGCGATAAAAATGTTTTTATCAGGTATGACTTGTCGTATGCGCTTCAGAGATGGGAAGAATATATCGAATTTTTAAAAACGCCACAACTGCCATACAAAGGAATAATACATATAAAATCAGAAAGGCAAAAAACGAAAGAATTAAAAGAGAAACAATACAATACAAAACCAAAGTCTTCAACAATACGCCGTAAGGCACAATCAATCAAATCATTTTGTCAGTTTCTGAATCAATATGGTGGATACCATCACACCAACTACGAATCATTTCCCGATTTCAGTAAACCGATTTACAGGCAATCAAATAAAGTCTCAATTACAACTACAGACATAGAAAAAATAGTAAATAAAATACCCACTAATAAAAATAGTGCTGTTTCGTTCATCGGTTATCGAGATAAGGCGATAATTATAGCCTTAAGCCACATCGGTCTTACTGTATCTGAACTGATTAATCTGAATGTTAATGACGTTGATTTTGACAACCGTTTTATTACAATCATTCACAGCGCAAATCGAGGGCGCAGATTAATCATCGACAAAGACGCATATTGGGCAATGAAGAAATACTATGACATTTGCATAAAGAAATATCCCGCCCCTGAAAAATTCTTCTTAACAGCCAAGGGTAAGCGTATTTCGGGAGTCAGCATTTTCAAAATAGTGAAAGAGAATGCAGAACATGCTGGCTACAATCACATTAACCCACAAATGCTGCGCGAATTAGTGAAAAAAAGAATGATAATGCATAAACAAAAATCAAAAATACCGGAAACGTTGGGGATAAAAAGGTTGTATAACAGGAATTTATAATGCTTGAAAAATCAGAAATTTGCGACATATATAGACAACAATTGCGATAGTAATTCAGATGTTCACATTCAAAACCTGCTCCAATAAAGTAAGCATATCTTTGTTTTTGCTGCGTATGACACTCATATTGAGTGTTGTCATTAAATCAGATGTTTGATATCCTTTTTGGTAAACTATATTTGTCATTCCTTAGAGATTGTTTATCTTCTCATTTCCTGTTTTACCATTTAGTGTCTTGAGAATTTTAGTCAAATTCAAGAATTTACCAATGCCTTCCAAAATCACCAAGCAACCAATCCTCGACACTGCGTTTGAGATTCCAAACTATATGGCACGAAGGACATTGCTCTTGCCGCAGCCATTGGGTACAATCAGAGCATTTTGTTCTCCCAATTTTAAACTAACACTCTCTATCTATATTGGCAATACCGTCAATCTTAATACCATCAACCCTCATACTTGAGTTATTTTTTTGCGCAAGTTTATCAAAACAAGATTAAACGCAACAACAAAAGACAACTCACGCAAATATTATTACGATCTCATCGTATTTTACCCATGTCCCATAACCAACCTAACAGAAACTCTATAATAAATTCGTTCAAAGAGTTGCTAATTGTTACAACTGACATCGATTGTATTTACCACATCATCATCATCATCTCATTTAGCTCGTTATTAGGAGTATAACAATTCAATACGCTTCTATCGCAGCCTGCATTTTGTAACCGTTTGACAACTGTTTTGCGCATTTTTTTGCATTTGTCCCATTCCTCCCAAAACCACAAAGGTTCCATATAACCTGCAATACGCATCCAATTTCCATATCCTAATTTACCAGTTTCTTCTAAAGTGTGCAATGGATAAAAGGACATTCTCATCAACTCAAGCGCATCTCTATCAGCAAGCCAATTGAATGATAGGGAAAACAAAAAAGCATATATTTCAACACGAAGGCTTTGGGTTTGCAATCCAAGAAACGGTTTCCACAACTTCGCCCCTGCATTAATCACATCCTTCGATTGTTCGTTTATTGAATTAACTATGGCATAAGCCACATTGACAGTCACAGTTTCAACCTCACCAAGCCATGCTAATATTTCTTTCGGGTATCTTTCTATCTGTTTTCCTAACACCATGTTGACAAATCGTGCAGAATCTTTGTTGACAAAATCCAACAGAATCCTTGTTGCATCATTTGTCTTGGCAAAAATCTCTACAGCCGTTTCATTGCTGACTTCAACACCCTGTTCAAGCATTGTGGCAAACAACTTCGCCCATTGTGTGAAACAGTTTCTCATTCGACTATCAAGAATCATTGGCAGTATTGACTCAATTTCTTTTTGTGACAAGGCCTGCCATTGGACTTTTTCAAGTATCTCGGGGGTTAACAGAGTAATTGAACCAAACAATTGGTAATCGCTCTTTATTATCTCTGTTACATCCGTCATTGTAAGGATTGTTGCACTCTCCTTTAATATACCCGCACCCCATTCATTAACATTACCTGACTCACAAATATGTTTTAATAGGGTTACATATTCCTCTTTATTGTTGCCAATAAAACCATTCCATCTTTCATCAATATTAGTTTCTTCGAAATTGAACACACCGTTTAATTGCAGAGTGGCAAGAAAATAAAAAAACATTGGCTCACTGCAATACCGATCAGAGAAAGTTTTATTGGCACAAAGCTTTTTAATAATACGTCCCTCGTCATTTGTAGGAAAGTAGGATGCTATTATTTCAAATACCGTTCTATAGCGTTCTGTATTGTCAACTCCTGTCTTGAAATAATCTTCTAATGTGTAAAGCACCTTGACTACAGCAGAATACTTGTCCAAGCTTTCACCAATATCATCTGCAAACATCCTGATAAGTTGACCACGATTGACATCCTCACTCACCAAAGCATCAGTCACATAATCAACCCATTTTTCTTCCTTAACCAGGGTGTTAAATATTTGATCTTCGCTTTGACGGGACAAGAACTGACAAGTCAATTGCTTACCATTAATTTTGCGGGGATAGGCTGTTCCCGTACACCATGAGACATTCTCCAACATTGCCATCGGTACCATGCTCATAACCGACAATAATAGTATTCCCGCCAAATCATTGTCTTTTAATGCTCCGAAAGTCAATGGCACATTACCACTATTTAAGAATGAGAGCAATATCATCGCAATCATTCTTTTACTTGAAGTTAAATCTTTATAATTGCTTGAATAATTATACTTGGTATCGTGTATAATAGTATGTGAGTATATGTCAAAGTTGTCGTTATTGGCAGGTCTAATAAACAATGTGCTGATTTTTCTAAAATCATCCATAATGTTCAACTTCTCAAAAGGAATCAGTAGTGAATGGGTCCACACACACCCCGGTCTTTTCATCTCCTCTGCATACCATGTCTTGGCTATTACAAAATAGCCGCTTTCCTTTAACGGATATGCTGTCAAATAGGACGAATCTCCATTCGAGGAAATATATTCGCTCCAATCGCTTAAAGTGGCAATGGTATCCATATCCGCTTTGTCATTTAGCATTATGGAACAAGCCAACAAACGATGGCCGTTGTCGTAACCATGCAACATCTGCTCTATTTTCATCTTATTCCGGTATTAGGAAATCCAATGGTTCAGTAATATCGTATGATAATTTGTCTCTATAAACAAATGCTCTTTCTTTGCGAGTCGCTTTTTCTGCCAACTCATCACCGCTTTTTTCATCCAATTCTGAATAGTCAGCTCCTTGGGCGCTGATTCCATAATAACGACAGTTTTTAAAATGAGCACTAACAAAATTATAAATGCAAGGATGGTTCGCCTTCACCCATTCTTCTACATCTTGTTTATCAGAATAATCGGCACTATCCCAAGATGAAAAACAAAGTGCTATGGGACAGTCACCCATCTTGCTGTAAAGATATTTCAGCAGTAAAACATTTTGTATCGCCGGATCAATGTCGTTTGGCAACAACACAACCTTTTCTAATTCCACCCTAGGCTTTGTAGTATCGGATATTTGTTCTTGAAGAACTTCTGGTGATGAGTTGCCCAAATTCAGCATAAATAAAATCCCATGAGATTTCTCACACCATGCTACCACATCTGAAGACACTGAATTATCCAATATCTGCTCGAACACCTCACCCTTAAAGTCTGGCAATGAAAGGTTTATCTTTTTACCTGTGCTTTGTCTTTTCATCGGAAGCACTATTTCCACAGGTTGAGCGAATGTGGTGCGCCTTACTTCTTTCAGAACTGTCCAGTTATCGCTCATTCCGTCAACATAAAAAGATTCTGATGGTCTTTCATCGCACGTAAGAAGATGACCCGACTTGCCGTCTTTCTCAACCGCCCAAAGTGCAGCAATATAAGTTGATTTGCCTGCAGCCGGAAGACCTGCCAAGAGTATATTCGTTGTTTCCATGTTTTTACTTTTGCTTTTCAATTTCCATTCTCACCCAATCCAATTCCTTTGCCGCTTCTACAGATGTCAATGGGCTGATTATCTTTTCAAACACCTGATTCAGCGCATCATGATTTAAATCTTTTGAATTCACTTCATAGATTTGATCTGGCTCTTTCCCTATGTTATCAGTAAAGATAGCACTTAGTTTTTTCTTTCTGTCGGCTAATTTCTCATGACGTTCGTCTGAATCAACCTTGTCAATCTTCGTAAACACCATAAAATATGAAGTCAATGCTGTTATCTTATGTTGTGCTTTAAGCCTCGTTAAAAGCCCTTCGTATTTCTCGGATATCAAGATATGATCAGCCAACTTCTGGGTATCAACTTCCGCATCAATGAAAAACACTACCAAATCGGCGTTTTCTAACACACGGTCATCTTTTACCTCATCATTGGAGGATGTATATTTCAAATATGTTTCGCCCGCTTTGTCGGAAAGAACCACTTGGTGGATTTTTCCTTCCTCAGAGCGCAGCATTAAATTGAGAATATCGTTTTCTCCCAATACATTTCGTTTCGTATCCGAAGTATCCTCATCATTAGTCCGCCTAAGAAACACTCTGCGTTCAAATCCGACATAAGTATCGGAATCTACAAAAGAATACCCACTATAATTGAGTTTTTGTATCAAGAGTTCGTACAATGCCCCAATAAAAGTTGATTTCCCATAGTTGGCAAAGCCCACCAAAGCCACCAGCTTAGGTCGCTCACTATCGATAAAGTCATTCAATTCACTTTGACTCCTAGCGTCACAGAAAAGTAACTGTCCAATGCCGTTGGCATTCGTATTGGTTCCGGTGCCAGATGTCGAATCTGTGCCAGTTATTATATTGATTATATCTTCAACTTGTTCTCCCATATTCTCAATCATTAAAGGTTTCTAAAAGCATCTCATAATAAATGTAAACGCCAAACTCCAAAGCCGTAAACATTTTATTGTCAATAGCTATTGGCCGATTATTGCAAACCCTTGCCAAAAGCATGGATGATTCTTCATTTGGCACACAAAGCTGATCCTTTTGCACTTCATCCAACACCTCTGTTACTATATTGCTTAGCATCTTCTTTCTTTTATAATTCTCACCCAATGCTTCAACAAGTTTTTTCAACGGACTTAATGATAAATATTTCCAATTCCATTCCTTTACCATCTTACAAACCAACACATATACCTGTGCAAAAGGACTGGTGAGATTTTTAAATGCAGATGTTTTAATGTACCCACTGACACGTCCATAATAACCCGCCATACAAAGACTTCTTATTTGGTCATATACAGCTTGTTGCGTAATGTCCAATCCTGTATCGTTCCAGTTCTCACTTGGCACAACAGCATCTAAAAGTTGGGAATAATTGATTGAACTCTTAACCATATCAGCTGCATACGTCTCATAGTATGAATACATCTCAATTATCCATTTTTGGCACAGCAATACATTCCAGTCGCCTTTTCGTAATACCGCATAGTTTCTGACTTTCAATGAGATTTGCGCTTTTGTATCCTCTTCTATTTCATCCGACTGTAGAGCTAACAGAATCACATACATTTCAAGAATCCTTGAAACAATGGCCGGCAGTTTTACTCCGTCACCATACATTTCTTCATACTTCACCCCAAATGCCTCCGTGAACGACTGACTGACATTGTTTTGCATAAAAGAGCAGATATAATCCGACACAGAGACAGCATCGAGGTCAGCAACCATTGAATTGGCCACTTCATGTAACTGGGTAATCAGCTCGTCATCCAACGAGATAAACAAATGCTTATCAATTGCTTGTTTAAGTTGTTTACTTCCCATATCTTTTCAAAATATCATTTAATTCCTTTATTCTTCCATCATCTTCAACTCGCTTCAAGAATGTCAAATACTTGTTGCGGTTGGGGCTAATGGATTCAAATGAATCCCCATACATTTCTTTGATAATTTTCGTCTGCTTATCGCTATGCAAAAATGCACGTTTAACGATATGCGGATACACCGTCTCAGTTTCCTTGTCATGGTCATCAGGAGTCGATTCACCATTCCTAATTCTTTCCATAGTCTTTTTCCAAGAATCATTTTCTGGGAGTAATACTCTCAATGCATCTTTTCCTGTTTTTGTCTCTTCTTCATATTCATCAAACTTCACGCCATCCCATTTACGGCTGAAAACGTTAACTTTCAAACACGGTTTGCCTCCTTCATCATCGACATCAAGTTCAATAATATTATAAACAGGAAAATACTCATTATCTTCATCCTGTTCACCAACATCAGGAGGCTGCAATGCACCAGAATAAATCTTCACTGCATTATTACATGATGATGACTGTTTATGCATGTGACCATAAAACTGCAATTGAAAGCGACCATCTATGTCTTTTTCTATCTTATCACCTTCTATAATTTCACTCATAGGATGATGTAACATCAAAATATGTATTTCGTTCTCTTTTGTCGTCACATTATAAGCTTGCCTAGGTAACACTTGCAAATGTTCACCTTCTTTCAGACTTTTACTTTCACCATCATCCTTATCAGAGAGAAGCGATGTGTTGCTTCCATGTAAGGTAATCGGAATGCCTTTAAGACAGCCTATTAGTTCTGACCAAACCATTTCATCACCAGGTTCAAACATGGGGACACACCCTGTTTCCTGATCCGATTCAGGAAATACGGTAGACTTCATAGCAATATCGCTTATACTCGTATAATCTGCTGCCATCTTATAATATTGTTTAAACGGTGCATATAAAATACCCACAGCCATTGGCTCTTTCATTTTCGAACTCAATAACTCTTTGACAGCGCCTTTTTTCAACAATGGTTCTCTAATTAAAGAACGTGTTTGAATATAAACCTCTCTCTCTTTATCGTGGTTTCCCGGAACCATAAAAACATTATCACCACTGCACTCTATGCTTGTGCAAATATCATCAATAAAACATCTTGCTTCCTTATATTGGATTTCACTACCCGAGTATGCAATATCGCCACAAATAAGCACATAGTCAATATTGCCTTTCTCCTTATAACACTTGGCAATGTCTTCAAGAAACTTACTCTTCATCTGCGCATAATCATCATCACACCCTGCCTGGTTTGAAAAGTGAATGTCTGATATTTGCAGGAATCGTATCATAAGTTTTTTATGTTTCTATCAAAAATAAGGAAAATATGAATCAAAAGAATCGATTATAGTTTTGTTTTTGAAACAATCTAGCGAACAAAGAACCAACAGAAGCCAAGTTTCATTAACCGTGGTCTTTACTACAGCTACCAACTAATTTCAACAAACTCAAGAAAAACGACATTGAGGCATTTTTCTACTGGAATGAGATTCAGGAATTATAATTCCAATGATTCGATTAAAAGTCGTCTGTCACTGTGGGCAGCGAGGCTGCCACGGTGCACAAATTGAAATTCTCTCTCCCGAAAATTTACGTAACGAGTTTGCCGCAGAAGCACGAAAAATGACGGAATTGTATGCTGGGTCATAGCAATCAAGACAGTGATTATGATTGAAACGAGAAATAATACCAAACGTGTTTCTTTAATCAATCCATTAATTCTTCTATTTTTCTTTTTATTGTATCTACTTCATATTCTTTATTAGAGCCATCAGTTGGCAAACGTAAAACTTCTATTCCCGCTTTCTGACATATACTATCTCTAATTATATCTGCTTTTTGGGGGTTTTCATCTTTCCTATGAAATTCCCCGTCTACTTCAATAACAAGTTTTTTCGACCCATCTATAACTAACATAAAATCGAAACGCCTATTGGGCATATAGTAATCAAGTTCGTCTGAAATAAATCCTGTACCATATAATTCTTGCTTGATTTCTTCAAGCCATTTCTTATGTTTCAGTTCTTCGCAATCGTCCCATTTCATTTCTGGTATTATTTCTATCCGGCCTTCATATTCCTTCACAATATCTTTCAACACTTCTGCACATTTGTTTTCGTAACCAGAAGGCTTTCCACTATTAGAATCTTTTTTTGAAGTTCGTTCTGCTGTATCAAAAACTGAAGTTATACCAGACTTGTGAAATCCATAATAGCCATCTTTAAATTCATTATTATTTTTAAATTGTTTATACGCATAATCAGTTAGTTTCTGAACGAACCTTTCTTCTTTATCCCAATTCTTTCCCCAATGTCCCGTTCTTTTAAGATACTGCTCGGTATCAGATAAAAAATTATATATTTTAACTCCTTAAATATATTTTATTGTAAATAAATATATTATATAATTGATGGTACAAATATGTTACATTGATATAACAATCAATTCTCTTCATTTTTGTACAAAAAAGAATTTAAAGAAGGACGCACTGCAAATGCATCTCCTTAATCAAATCAACCCTTTCGTGTCCTTTCTTCTCTAGCGAGCAACTTCATCTTTTGTGTTTAATTTCTTTATGTCATCTGTAGTCATATTATATTAATAATAACGGGAATTTCCGATTATGAAAATATTTCTGTTGTGTGTTATTTTTTTATGGTTTTAGAAGACAATGAACTATTTAATTGAACAGATATTAATTTCGCAGCTTGTTTTGCAACGTGATTTATCCATTGATTTTGTTTTCTTTCTTCACTCATGGAATATCTTGACTTCACTTTAGCCGATTCCTCATCAAAATGTGCATCATTCATATAATTACTCATTTTCTACCTCCCTGCCTTTATTTTTATCAATATAGTATTTGCCAAAATAATTTCTATTCAAAGATTCTTCAAAATAATGTTTGCGTTTTATCCAAATAAAACCATCTCCTTTTGATAGCAAAGCAACATCTATAGGTCCTCCTACGATTTCTTTATCTGGAGTTATTCTTCTAATTAAAGATGTGAGATAAATTAAATTTTCAGCAACCTCTGCCAAATCTTCTTTTTGAAGAAACGCAATCGTATTAATAAGCGGAAAAACATGATTTTTATCAATAACTGCTTTTAGATTCTTATTGAATAAATCCAAAGTAGGCTGAACATTTATTGTCGAAATACTTTTTGCCAAAGATTTGTCTGTTTTTCCAACGGTTGAAGCTATTTGCTTAATGTTTTCAGTTATAACTTGAGATGTTAATTTGACTATTAGTTGCTGCAATTTAGGTTCAATACCGCACAAAACTGTCATCATAACATCCTGTTGAGCCATTGGGCATACAATTCCTGTGTTATTATTATCAATCATACACTTTTCCTCTATATACCATTTTAGTTTTCCACAAATGGCCCCATATATTTTTAATCTGAACAAACGTGGATATATTTCGTCTTTGCCGTATCCGAAAATCGCTACTCCTGAATGGTTATGCATATCCTCTTTTCTTGTAAAGGACAAATATAGAACAACCTTTAATTCATTTTCAATTGTTTTATAATCAAAGCCTTTACTGACAAGATTTTGTTCTATTATTTTCAAGGCAATTCCAATACTTGCCACAAACTCATTTTGGGGAACATCTTTAATTGAATCAATAACTGGCGAAGTCGACATTTCTTTCCGAATCTCTTTCAATACTACTGGCAATTTAGTCAAATCAATTCCGTTTGGATTTCCATGACCAATTCGATTTATAATAACGTATTCATCAAAATATGAAAGTACATTATTGCACAGCGCATTTTCTAAGTCTTTTGTTTCAGAGAAAAGACATCTTTCCTCAATAAACGAGGTAAAGCCATTGACATAATCCTCAATTTTCGGTAAACATAGTTTTCCGATATCTTCACGATACAATTTAAAAACAATATCCCAAGGGACTAAATCTCCGAGATATGCACTACCATAAACTGCAGCCCCTATTGGATGATATTTGGATAAATTGAAGATTTTGTTTGCTTTGTTGTAAATTTTTATTCCATTACCAATAGTTTCAGCACTATCAGCCGCAACTGCAATACCATGTTTATTTAATATTCCTACTATTGCTGTCATATTTGTTATTTCTATTTTCCTTTACTCATCTATCACATTAACATTTTTATCATTTTTGAAAAAACATGAGATTTTATCTGTTATGCTTATTATTTTAGAATGTGAAGAAACACGCTGTCACTAGTCTAGTTTTCGTTTTTAATGCAAAACTACAAAAAATATGAGTTGGGAGTTCTGTCCCGTTTAAAGTGCATATTGTCATTAGAACGCGATGTCACGTGAAAAACTCACGCAAGCTTTTCACACTAATAATAATTTTATATCTTTGCAGATAATATGAATTCGTAATATCATTTATTATGTTATTGAGAATCACCATTCAGAACCTGTTGTCTTTCTATGAGAAGACCATATTTGATATGTTTCCAAATCCGAAACGTGAGATTTTCACAAATCATATCAACACAAACGAGAAAATACCATTACTCAAACACGCCTTGATTTATGGCGCCAACGGTTCTGGTAAATCTAATTTTGTTAAGGCTCTGCAATTCCTAAAGTCGTTTGTGACAATTGACAATTTCTTGAATATCATCGAACTGAATGACTTTTTCTTTCAACTGGTGCGTTCGAACAAAGAGCCAATGAAAATTGAAATAGAGTTTTTCACTAAAAGCAATTATTACATATATCAGTTGGAAATACAACGTTCTCAAAAAAACATTATTAAAGAACGCCTCCTTTTGTCTGGCCTTGGCGAACAAGAAGACATTTTGCTATTTGAGCGTTCGGGGGATGTTGTTGTCCCAACTACTGACAACAAATTGTCGACAGATTTATTGAAAAAAAACAATGGTTCTTCGATTATTTGTTTGAACAATAAGTACCCCGTGATTAACGAAGAGCACATTCAAATTGTTCATGATTGGTTCGTTAAGGATTTCGATATCATTACAATTAACTCTCAAACACCATTTTTGATTGATATGATGTCGAAAAACAAGCAACTGCTTGATTTTGCTAACAAACTTCTTTCGAGTTTGCACATTACAGATTCGCTTAAAGTAGGAGAAACACCGATTGAAAAATGGATGTCAAGCAAGAAGAATTCAACGGAATTACAGCAATTGCTTCTCAAAAATCCAATAAATGAGCATTCAGGATTGACGGCGTTTTCCAATAATCGGAACAATTTCAATATCACAATGAAAAACGGAGAACAAATTGTTCAGGAATTTCTATTTGAACAAATGGGCATTGGTGGTTATAAAAAGAAAATGGATATTGCCAGTCAATCCGATGGGACTGTTCGTTTACTTACATTGATACCAGCCCTATATAGCGCCAGCAAAGGTAACGTGGTGGTGATAGATGAGGTTGAGAATAGTATGCACCCAAATCTTATTTACAACCTTATGAAATTCTTTTTCAATAGTGAATCAAATGGACAACTTATATGCACAACTCACTTGACGTTATTCCAGCACCAACAAGATTTGATTCGCCCTGATGAACTGTGGAATGTTGAAAAAGAAAATGGTAATTCCAAGATGCATTCGTTTAACGACTACAAGATACACAACACTATGAACATTGAAAAAGGGTATCTTGAAGGGCGATATGGTGGTGTGCCACAAATATCAATTATTTAACAAATGGCAAACGATAGATATTACCATAAGGGGGATCCCGAAAAGCCCATTTTGGATGTCGTCGCGAATAGGCAATCAACCTCGATAGAATCCACTGGTTTTTCTATACCTGTCGTCAATTCTGCTTACACAAAACCCGAAGCCACACTTCAACCTAAAGCATACATCATCATTTTTTCAGGTGGTGAAGAACGAGAGAAAAGCTATTTCCACTTAATAGTGCAGAACCCGTTGTTATATCCGGATATTAAGATAGACTTCTTTGCCGAGCCGCATTTTGAAAAAGGCGGGAAGCCAATAATAACAGATTTCGCGATAGATAAAGTGAAGGAATATAGGGAGTCTGCAAGTGAGGATAATCCCGATAGTTTCTATTTGCTTACCGATGTTGACCATTTTGAGCACTTCCTTTCGGAAATGAAGAAAGAATGTGTTGCGAATGGCATTGAATTAATTATAAGCAACTCTTGTTTTGAAGTGTGGCTTTATTACTCTGAACGCAGCGATAAATGTACGGAATTCAACATGCCAAAGGAAAAAAACAAAATCAGTTCTTCTTTCAAGACTTGGACTAATACGCAAATTAAAGGTGGATTAAAACCTCGAAAAGCCATTTTGATGATTGAACAAAATATAGTTAATGCCAAAAACAACTATTCAGAAGAAAATGGCATACCAACCTTATTCTCAACACAAATGTTTGTTTTAGCAGAGAAAATTTTGCCATACGTTAAAGCTGGTAACGCGATTATTCTTTCAAGCAGAAAAGGCAAGAAATTATAAAACGCAGTATTGTTTCTGCCTTGGATAATCACCGTTTATGAGTTTTCTCTCATTCCCTCCCAACTGCATTGCTGTCTTTGTTGTTCCATTTTCTATGTCATCCCTTCGGGTTTGAACTTGCCTCACAATAGATTTCCATATTGTTAAAACAAAACGCATTCTCTCAAATGCTAACTATAGACTTCGAATCACAATCGTCAAACTGTCACAAGAAACAAAAGCAAACTTGCCAATTTCTGTTACTGAATTTGGAATTGTATAAGCGCCAGTTCTGCCAGACGGACAACATATCAGAGTCGTTTTATCCTTATTGAACAATACTCCAGTTTGTCGAATTTGCCAAAAATATATTCGTATATGTTTAAAACAGAGTGTAATAGACATAAAACTGTTACAGCCCGCAAAAATGATTCACTAATGCTTTTTGACCAAATTGGAGTATCATATTGCTGTGAGGAACATTTCTGATGATTTGCTCATACCCATTATGTTGGCGATTGTCGAGTGTGATGATTTTAGCGAATCGTTAAAACTTGACATTTATAATGCAATGAGCAAAGGCACGATTTGAATTGACGAATAAACGAGATATAATAAAAAAAGGGTGGGCTTTGCTCGCCCTTTTTATAACTAGTAGAATCACAAATATTATGCGCTTAACAGATGAGATGGACGACAAATGGCGAACTAACTTGGATTTTAGTTTCACACGGAAGCAGTGTAGAGGTTTTAAGTCAAAGTGGTTAGTTCTTTATTCACGAATTCCATTCGCAGCCAAAAATCCACAGAGATAACCAGCGCCATAAAGACACCACCTTCACTTTCACCATCTTATCGGACTCACTCCTCACAACCCTTCTTTCTTCTATTTGCTCTATGGGAACAGTGAGTACGGATGGAAATGAGGAATTAGTATTTATATAATTGATTTTCTATGTCTTCCAACTCCTTTTTATATCGACTCAAATCAGAGTTGAGTTTCGTATATTGTGTGTTTCTACTTTCCCATTTATTTATTGCTTTTGCCTTTCTTTTTTTTATAGATTCTTTTGAAAGGAAGTGAATTCCTAAAGGAAGAAAAAAAACACCGGCAATTGTTAATAGTCCGGAAGTTATAGCGCCTTTGTTTTCTTTAAAGAAAGGCATGGAATCGAACATATACAACTTATACCACAATACACTTAATATGATAATAATAAGTGCACATAAAAAGAAAAACAATAATGGCTCCCAATTACAAAAGGACTTTTCTAATGATTTTTTATATGGAACAATCTCGACCCCAATATGTTCAATCTTATCCTTCAATTCATCTCGTTTTTTATATAAAGTATTAATCCTTTCTGCTTTTTCTTTTGCAATAGTTTCCTCTTGTTTTGCTTGTTCAAGAAGTTCACGTTCTCTTTCCTTATTCTGTAATTCAATAAAAATCCTATTTTTTTCTTCAGTAACATTTAATAGTGCTTCATCTTTCATTGCAATATCCTCTGTTAGTCGGATATTCTTATCACGAAAAATAGCAGTTTCTTTACTATATACAAGATTATCAGCAGCTACGGCCTCGTTAATAAGTCTTCCGAGATTTCCTTCAACATTTTCATCATAATTTGTTTCAACCGTTTGAATTACATGTTTTGCTCTTCTATACAATTTTTTTATAAAGTCATTATATACTTCCGCATTGAAATCATTTTTTGTTCTATTATAAAAATGAGACACTTCTGCTATTTTATTACGGACTCTTGTACTATGTAAATCTAAGCATCGAGCCATGGTTTCTGTTAGCATACAGCCTGAAATATCTATTGGTTTTGTGTTGTGCATCCATAATTCCAAAATAACTCTTCCGGTTGATTTCATATGATTAACATCAGGATGCATTGTTTTACAAAAAGCTATTAAATCTTGATTTGACGTAAGGAAAAATACATGATTGTCATCCGATTTCTTTTTTCTTCTTTCCTTGATGTAATCGTCCATAAAAATGTCGTGGATTTCTCTATAATTACCACTATTATATGAAGCCGGCTTTTTACTTCTTGTTTCCCCTAAAAGTATTGTAGTTCTTTTGTTCTGATACGATTGAATCACTTTTTGTTTATCCGTAGGACTCACTATAGGAAAAACATTAATACCTTCCTTTTCTATTATTGATGACAGTTTTAAACGGATTTGGGCTAATTCATTAGTTCCTAGTTTATATCTATTACAAGCAGACGCAATGTCAGTCAGAGGATTTGGACCATTTTGTTCTACAGATTGGAGTATATATGAAATCTCATCTACAGTCATAGGGTGAACGCGCAAAATACCTCCTGTCGATTTGATAATATCACAAACTTCTTTCGAATAAGATTCTCTTTGCGATGTGGAAAGTTTTAGCAATCCCATAACAATGGAAGTGTCAAGAAAATATTCTGTTTTAATTCCATCTGTGCTATCATCAATCTGTGGTTTGTCGCTTTTTAAAAAGCCTGCTATAATAGAGCCCCAAAATAATTGATTGGCAATTTGGAATAAATCTTTTTCGTGATCGCACAGATATTGTAAGAAAAAAACTATTGTAACATACTTTTCATCCACTTTGGATGTATCTTGTTTTTCAAAATAACCTAGAATGTCATCTGTATTATCTGAAATAAACTGAACAAATGTGACGCCATCATCAATTGAACCTTCTTGTTCTATAAAATCCTTGTATTTCTTTTCAATAATTGAAATTTTTTTCGTAAAAAGTTTTTCATGTTCATCAATTCTTTCATTGTCAATATCAAATGATGCCATTTGTATTTGGAAAGTATTGCCATTTTCGTAAACTTTTAATTGTAAATTATCCCCTTCTTGTGCACTAATTTTTAACACAGACTTTGAGATAACAATAAGAGGAATGGATATACCAAATTTATCAACGATGAATTCTTGTATTTTATCTGCACTACAATATGGATGACTTTCTTCTCGATTAGAGAAGATTTTAACTATTGCATATTTTATTATTGGGAAATAGATATCTGAATATAATCCACGTTTGCTATTTGAATACAAAGCAGAAATTAGCGCATAATTTGATTTTTCCATAACAAGTGCAATTAAACAACCTTAATTAGTAACAATAAAAACAAATGTAACAAGAAAAATTCACAATTGCCCGTTTCCATTTTTAATTGTTAGCAAGATATGGAATGAAGTTATGAGTGCTACTCGTCATCACCAAAATCTTTACTAGAACTATCAAATCTCTTGTGGGCTATTCGGCTACGGCGGTTATACAAACTCTGCTTCTCAAGAGCGAATATTTTACAAAGCGAATCATCATTCTTGTGCATATAACCATCAGCTATCAAGAAAATCTTTTGAATTGGTATAAGGTGTGCGTATTCGGTTTCAAGGCTGTCATAAAACTTTTTGCTGACGGTTGAAAAATATTCGAAAAAGAATAGAATCTCCTGCTTTGACCAATTGTTGGGCGATTTTTCTTCCATTAAATCATTGTAAAGTTTAAATCCTTGTTCCATAGTTTTTTGGATTTCAGTTTTCAAGTCAGCAATCCTTTTTTTAAGAGCCGATATTTCTTTTCCAGAACTTTTCTTGTCTGATTCGAGAGAGAATTTTCGTTCCTCAAGTTTTTGCAACAGTTCTTTTGCGCGAGTGTGCTCCAATTCCATTTGCGCCATTTCTTTTTCAAGCCTTTCTTTTTGCTCCGAAAGTTTTATTTTCTCTTTGCTCTATTGATGGTTATTCTCAAGGTGAAAAGCACAATCAAGAATCGTATACATTCTTTATGGTTTACCCTTAATGGCTATAATGAAGAGAATCGTTGTCACCAACATATAGAAAAATGTGGCATTATTCAAAATCATATTTTGTAGATTTGTAGGGAAAGTAAAAATAAAGTATGTACATTGGGATTAGTGCAACATAAGGAGGTTTAAATCTCTAAGCGATTTGCGCATAGTTTTTTTACGGTGGTTTTATGAAATGATAAACATAAATGATTTAATAGAAGAGAATATGGATTGGGTATTTGATGGAATCGGGACTGAGATTGTTTCATTAATTTTGGGTCTTATTGTCGGAGGGATTAGTGGATACAATATCGGAATTAAGAAATCAAATAAGATGAAGCAAAAAGCGGGAGACAATGCGATTCAAACACAGATTGGCGAGATAAATTCAAACAGAAATGGATATACAGAAAGCAAGAGATAATTCGACACAAATTCAAGTAGGTTCCTTAAATATCTACTTGGGTGATAAAAGTATTTATATTGAAAAACAAAATGGTGATATTTACATAAGTGATTCTTATGTTACAGAGCCAGAATGGGCCTTTGAAAAGGGATCGTTTGAACTTTACATGTATCAACCAACCATTGATCCTCCTATTGATAGAAAAGAAGTTGACATTATATTAGATTGGATTGAACAAGACGCAGATCCACAAAAATCAAATCGAGTGGGTGTATTGTTTTGTAAAGAAGGAGCACATAGTCTCCCCCCCAACAAATCATATCATCTTTTATGCTAACTTGTGGCGGTTTGAAACACAAGCGTATATGAGAATCTTTTTTCTGTTTTTGTTGTTGACACCACAGATGATGTTGGCACAAGTTGCTGAATATCTTGATGATATTAGAGCGAATGGTAAAACGAAAGTAACTCCCGAACATCTATGGAAAACACCGGATGTGGTGGAGTTGACCGAACAATTGGAGGCCTATGCGCTTGATTCGTTGACCGATGTGGCCGACGAAGCCTTCAACATTGTGGCGCTTGCGGGTCGGAATACTAACGATGCTGCCGGACGTCAGGCTGCTGTACGTTTTCTGGCTGGCGGACTCAACAACGGCAGCTCTCGCATAGTGTCGAACAATATCGGTCGTCTGCGGCATTTCGGCAAGACCGATGTTGATACTACGGCACAGCGGCTTATCGAAGAACGTCTCAACAAATGGAACGCTATCTACTACGAACAAGTGGCAAAAATGGCGGCTCAATTGGGTGTTGGCTATGAACAGATTCTCAACCGGCAAATGATTGACAAAGAGTCGGATGTGGAAACGCGGTGGGCAATGCATCTGGCCATGGCACGGTTGGGCGAGCAGCGCGATATTGACTTTGTAGTTCGTCGGGCGGCATCGATTCCATACGAATACGTCGAAGACCTTATGCGCTTGATTATCCCCGAACTTATCTACACCCGGCAAAAACAGGCCATTGATGTCTGCGTGAAAATCCTGCAAGACGATGGCTGCAAATGCGCATCAGGCAATCCGAACGTTGATGCGAAGATTCTCTGCGGCTATCGCATAATGGAACTGCTGGCACCCGTTGTCAAAGGATTTCCGTATGCGGCTTCGGTGACTGGAATGATTGAGACTGACGATTACGAGGGAGCTCTGCGCGTGGTGCGTAAATGGTTTGCCGATAATCCAGATTATGAAGTGATTGAGTAATGATATGAACACAAACTGAAAACGATAACTATAACGATAACGAAAAATCGTAATTCATAATTCAAAAATCCTAAATCCTAACTGCAATAAATCGTTTCCTATCCATATTGACCACCCTTCTGCTGAGCCTGACAGCCGCGGCGCAGCGCTATCCGGTGACGGTAACCCCGACGCTGCTGCCGCCATACACGCTCAACCTTAGCGAGCTGACTGCGCCCGCTTCGGCGCGGCTGATGGCCACCATCACCGTCAACGACCTGACGGCCAGCAACCTGCCCGTGCGGCTGCACTTCAAGCTCGAGTCAACCGGCATAACCATCGAGAGCATAAAGACCGCCGCCGTGGCGCCGCCCTTTGTGCGCG
>JAEEGJ010005273.1_pt1 | contig 41194 bp, 30 predicted proteins | sample 8958761 | NCBI WGS metagenome assembly JAEEGJ01 (sample SAMN16246546, study PRJNA631951) | gut metagenome | biome: gut microbiome; feature: rumen; material: RS-attached | host: Bos | place: Iran: Karaj | collected 2018-10 | reverse complement strand
GTCCTGCTGCACTGCCATCTCATCTTCAAACTTGGCCACGCGGGTATGGAGGCCTGCGATTTCGTCTTCAAGGTCCTGGACCTCTTGGGGGAGCTCGCCCCTCAGCGTCTTGATGGCGTCAATCTCTGAGAGTTTCTGCTGCAAGTCGTAGAGCGCCTTGAGTTTCTCTTCAACGGTGAGTTCTTTCTTCTGTGTTGCCATAAACAATTCTTAGGTTTTAGGTTTTAGGTGTTAGGTATTAGGTTGCGGTTGCCCGCTAAAGCCTAAAAACCTAATGCCTAAAGCCTAATTAATTATAGATAATTGACTTGGTTCAATTCATTTTTTGAAAAAGCGACTGCAAAGGTAGGGCTTTTTTTCTGAATAATCTCCAAAAAAATCTCTTTTGTGAAATGCTCGCTCTCATAGTGTCCGATGTCGGCGACAACGATGCGCTGGCAGTTGTCGAGGAAATCGTGGTAGCGCATGTCGGCTGTGACGTAGAGTTGCGCGCCCATCTGGACGGCCTTGTCGAGCAGGAAACTGCCTGCCCCGCCGCACAATGCCACACGGTTCACGATGGTATCACCGTCACCGCTATAGCGCACGGCACCCACCTCAAAAGCCTGCTTGACGCGCTTCAACACTTCGCGCGCGGGCATGGGCTGTATGTCGCCGATGACGCCGCAGCCGGCCTGGGTGCTGTCACCGTCGCCGTAGGGGTCCACACGGTTGTCATCGAGGAAGGTGACCCCCGTCATCCCTATCTTGTCGGCCATGCGGAACGACACGCCCTGCCATGCGCTATCCATGTTGGTGTGGGCGCTGTAGATGGTGATGTCGTGCTTGATGGCCATCGCCACGGTGCGTTCCACGGGCGTGCGGCCCATGATCTTCTTGAGGCCGCGGAAGATGAGGGGATGGTGCGAGATCACCAGGTTATAACCCAGCGAGATGGCCTCGGCTACGACAGCCTCGGTGGCATCGGTACACAGCAGGATGCCGGTAATCTCGTCATCGGGGTTACCCACCTGAATGCCCGCGTTGTCCCACTCCTCCTGAAGGCGCAGGGGGGCATAGCGCTCAATGGCGTCGGTGATTTCTCGGATTATCATTAGGTTTTAGGTTTTAGGTTTTAGGCATTAGGTTTTTAGGTGGGTGTTGGGTTGCGGATGCCCGCTAATACCTAAAGCCTAATGCCTAAAGCCTATTCAACTTAAATCTTATTCTCTGCCTTGAGGCGGTCGCGGTCCACGTCGATGTAGAGTTCGTCGAGCTGGCTCTGGTCCACAGGGCTGGGGGCATCGAGCATCACGTCACGGCCACTGTTGTTCTTGGGGAAGGCGATGCAGTCGCGGATGCTGTCAAGCCCTGCCATGATCGACACGAAGCGGTCGAAACCGAAAGCGAGTCCAGCATGGGGAGGTGCGCCGTACTTGAAGGCGTTGATCAGGAAGCCAAACTGTGCCATGGCACGCTCGGGGGTGAAGCCCAGGATGTCGAACATCTTGGCCTGCAGCTTGCCGTCATGGATACGCAGGCTGCCGCCACCCACCTCGATACCGTTGCACACGAAGTCGTAAGCCTTGGCGCGCACGCGCTCGGGATGCTCGTCGAGCAGGGGGATATCGTCAGGGTTGGGCATGGTGAACGGGTGATGGGTAGCCATCAGGCGCTGCTCCTCGTCGCTCCACTCAAACAGGGGGAAGTCGATGATCCACAGGCACTCAAACTTATCCTTATCCCTCAGGCCGAGGCGGTCACCCATCTCCAAACGCAGGGTGCAGAGCTGCACGCGCGTCTTGTTGGCGTTATCACCGCTCATGATGAGGACGAGGTCACCATCGTTGGCGCCCATCTTCTCCTTGAGCTGCTGCCATACGGCGGGCTCATAGAACTTGTCGATGCTGCTCTTGACGGTGCCGTCGCTGTTGAACTTGACATATACCAAGCCCTTGGCACCCACTTGCGGACGCTTCACGAAGTCCACCAGGCCGTCGAGCTGCTTGCGGGTGTAGTCGGCGCAGCCAGGGGCGCAGATGGCGCCGATATAGTTGGCCTCGTTGAATACGGGGAAGGTGCCGGTGCCCTTGAGCACGTCGTCCACCTCAACAAAGGTCATGCCGAAACGGCGGTCAGGCTTGTCGCTACCGTACAGGCGCATGGCATCGTGCCAGGTCATCTGTTCGAGTTTCTCGGGCAGGTCCACGTTGCGCACTTTCTTGAACAGGTGGCGAGCCAGGCCTTCAAATACCTCGATCACGTCCTCTTGGTCCACAAAGCTCATCTCGCAGTCAATCTGGGTGAACTCGGGCTGGCGGTCGGCGCGCAGATCCTCGTCGCGGAAACATTTGGCAATCTGGAAGTAGCGGTCAAAACCGGCAACCATGAGCAACTGCTTGAGCGTCTGGGGGCTCTGGGGCAACGCATAGAATTGGCCGGGATTCATGCGTGAGGGCACGATGAAGTCACGTGCACCCTCGGGGGTGGAACCGATGAGGATGGGGGTTTCCACCTCCAGGAATCCTTTATCGTCCAAATAATTGCGGATGAGGATGGCCATGTCGTGGCGCAACTCCAGGTTGCGGCGAACGGCATTGCGTCTCAAGTCCAGATAACGGTATTTCATTCTCAGGTCGTCGCCACCGTCGGTGTTGTCCTCGATGGTGAACGGCGGCGTGATGCTCTCGCTCAGGATGTTCAGCTTGTTGGCGATGATCTCGATGTCGCCGGTGGGGATGTTGGCATTCTTGCTCGAACGCTCGGCAACGGTGCCCACCACCTGGATGACATACTCGCGGCCCAGGTGATTGGCCTGTTCGCACAGGTCAGCGTCAACCTCGTTGTTAAACACGATTTGAGTGATGCCATAACGGTCACGCAGGTCCACAAAGGTCATGCCGCCCATCTTGCGGGTGCGCTGTACCCAGCCTGCCAGGGTGACGACTTCGCCCACATTGGCCAGACGAAGTTCGCCGTTAGTCTTGGTTCTGTACATTGTCAGTTAATTCTTGTATTGATATTGTTGTAATGATTGTTATTGTCGTTTTAAACATACAAAGTTACTACATTCTTGCCACAATTGCTGCCCTAGCGGCAAAAAAAATTGAAAATCACATGAAATGGCTTGTCCCGTGGGAATATCGAGGTGCCTTGATTCCTGCCAAAGGCAGGCTGCATCGTAGAATTGCAAGCAAAAAAAGTGATTTTTGTTTGGCACTTCGCTCGACTTGCACTACCTTTGCACCGCTAAAAACGCATCGTTCGGGGTGTAGCGCAGTCCGGTTAGCGCGCCTGCTTTGGGAGCAGGAAGTCCCTGGTTCGAATCCAGGTACCCCGACAACAAATATAGAACGCTGGCTGATAGCGGGTTACACCCTCGTCAGTCAGCGTTCTTGTTTCAATCCATTCAGTCGAATAACCGCTTGTGATACACAGGGACAGGGCCACCAAACAGGCCCTGTCCCGATGTGTTGGCACGATGTGCCGTTGCGGGTGGATGCGCGTTTATCGATTCCACTCGCCGGCGAGCAGGTAGTCGATGATGAGCGCTGCGTCCTCGATGTCAACAACGCCGTCGCCGTTGCAGTCGGCACCCTCGGTGCTGAAGGGCGTCACGCTGTCATCAAGCAGGTAGTCGATGAGCTGGGCAGCATCGGCGATGCTGACCTCACCGTCCATGTTCAAATCGCCGGGCAGCGTGGTGGACGCGTCAAACTCGCCGAGCTTGCGCTTGTTGGCATTGGTGACATAGATGTCGTTCACGGGATTGCCCAGGGGGCGGCTGATGAAGGCCACGATGTTCAGATTGTCGGAATTCCATGCCTGGGGGATATCAACAGTGAACTCGTTCTTGTAGGTATCGCCACTCTTGTTAAGGGCTACACCCTTGACCGAAACGAGCGCCTTGCGCAGCACATCGTTGTGCACGTAGTCATCAACCCATCTGTCATTGTCGTATTGCGGTGCGACAAGGTTATCCTCGGTGATATAGACCGTGAGCTTGCTGTCGTTGCCCATGTATTCCTCATAGTTGGGAACCAGATCGCCATTGATGGTGATGGAGGCCTTGCGTGCCTGGGCGTCATAAGTGCTGTTGATATATACTGTTGCCCATGACGGTATCTCGGTAATGCTGTTGAGGAAATAATTGAACACGTTGGCACCATACTGTGCATCGGTATAACTGAGGACGGTCCAAACTAAGGTGGGGTCTTCAGGGTCGACGCCGATGGTACGGTCGAATGAACCCTCGGGGAAACCATCAATATGTTCCAAGTTTTTAATGGAGTCGCACTGGATGGTCCTGAATACATCGGTGCCGCTCATATCCTGGTGAATACCGACCCATGCGATATCGCCGCGCATGTCACTTAATGCTTCGAGACAAGCTGTGCCCTTCGGACAGTGTCTGCAATAGGTCGAGGTGAACTGTTCTACCAGACGCATCTGGCGCGAGAAGCCGAATTCAAAGCAATTGAATGTGTAGGATAACGTAATGGGCTCCTCGATGGCCTCACCCTTGAGGCTGGCGGTGGTCACCGACAGGGTGTGTAAGCCGCCCGACAGGCCATCGCTCGGCACGACATCATGGATGGTGATGAACTGGTCGGTCAAGGGCTTGGAATTGCTGATGGTCTTCACGACAGTGCCATCGATGGCCACATCAAAGGTGAAATCGCCGGGGTCAATATTGCCTACACCCAAATTGCGTGCTTGGAACGAGAAGGATATGTCATCTCCAACCTTGAGGTTCTTGGTCCCGTTCAAATTGACGACACGGAGGATATATTGGGGATAGTTGTCGTTCTGGGTGATGCACTGGATGCTCAGGTTACCCTTGGTATTGATGCCATAGTTGCGCCACTGCCCCTTGTAGACGCACATTGATGGATAGATGTCGCCCACCATGACGGCCGAGATGGGTTTGTGTTGACTGGTGCGTTGCTGCTCGTAGTCAAAGCCGATTCTCAAGCTATAGTCATCGGGCAGGTTGATGAGGTAGGGTGTCGCCAGCTCGATAAGGTTCCAACCTTCGTCCCCGGCTTGGCAGGTCCACTCGGTCTCTTCGCCCAAAGTGCCGTCGGGGGCAACGGGGATAACAAATACCCTGGTGACGGGAGTCGCGGTCGATAATCCCACGCGGAAGGCTACAATTTCACTGCCCTGGAACACGACGAGTTCCTCGGGGGTGATATCGGTGCCGATGGGAGTAACGCCGGCGAGCAGTGACATTCCCCAGCATCCACCCAGGGCAATGTCGTCGGTGGTGTAGTGACCCATCAGTTTCTGGTTGGGCTGCAAGTCGATGCGTGCAGGAACCAAAGCCTGGGCTCCCATTGCCAGTGGCAGCATCATGGCTGCTATGAGTAGTGATAGTGCTTTCTTCATAACAAGAACAAATTAGATGAGTTATTTATATGGTTAATTGTTGAATGCGCAAATGTAGTAAAAAAAGGTTGTAATCGCCTCGAAAAATCCTTTTTTTGTTGCAATGATAAAGCTGACCGTAAACCCTGCGGAGCTAATTGGCACATGGAGACTCAAAATTTTGCGTCTCTACATAGCGGGTGCGTTGAGTACCAGTATTTTATCGTTTGATGATAATAGAAAAATGGGCAGGATACCCGCGCTGGGGTTTCCTGCCCATGGTTAGTTAGCCAAAGGTTATGGCTGTGATAGGGGGCTTATCGAACCCACTCGCCAGCGAGCAGGTAGTCGATCAGGCGTGCTGCATCCTCGATGTCAACAACGCCGTCGCCGTTGCAGTCGGCACCCTCAGCGCTGAAGGGCGTCACGCTGTTGTCAATCAGGTAGTCGATGAGCTTGGCAACATCGGCGATGCTTATCTCACCGTCCATGTTCACGTCGCCAGTCATCGTGGAGGGCTCGTCAAACTCGCCGAGTTTGCGCTTGTTGGCCTGGTTGATAAACATGTCGGTATATTTGCCGGCTTGACCGTTGGCTAGCGGACGGTTGATGAAGGCAACAACATTGAGGTTGTCGGCATTCCAAGCCTCGGGGATGATGATGTTGAACACGTTCTCGTAGGTGTCGCCATTGCGGTTCAGGTCGTTACCGAGCACTGAGTTCAAGGCATAGCGCATAACACCGTTGTGGACATAGTTGGGAATCCAGCGGCCCTGGTTGAGCTGACGTGCCACGACGCCGTCCTCAGTGATGTAGACGGTGAGCTTGCTGTCGGCACCCAACATCTTGTCAAAGTCGGGTGTGAGTTCACCGTTAACAGTGATGACTGCCTCGCGGGTCTCGGGATCATAGGTGCTGTTGATCTGAACGGTAGCAAACGAGGGCGCCTCGCCGATTTGATCAAAGAAGGCACTGATTTCCTCGGCAACCACCTGATGGTAAGCCTCATTGTAGCCCAGGCCGGTAGTGACTGCGTCCTCGCTCTCAAAGCCGACAGTACGGTCGAACGAGCCCGAGGGGTAAGAATTCTCGCCATGGAAGGCCATGATGGAGTCGCATTGCAGGGTCCTCATGGGGTCGGTGCCATTCATGTTGCCATGGATGCCCACCCATGCGATATCGTCGCGCATGCTGGTGAGGATACTGAGCATGGAGTTACCCAGCGGGCAGTAGGTGCAATAGGTCGAGGTGAACTGCTCGACGACGTGCATCTGGCGGGCGAAGCCGTGCTCGTACAGGATGAACTCGCGGCTGAGGGCCATGCCGTCCTCAACAGGCTCGCCATTGATGGAGTTCACTGCAATCGTGAGCGTGTGCTTGCCGTAGTCGTAGCCGTCGGACGGAACCGAGCCCTCGATGGTAACGTTGCTGGAACCGATGGCCATCGGGTTGGTGAACGTGGTGACGGGCTCACCGTCGATGAGCAAGTCGAAGGTGCAATTGCCGGCGGCAATGTCGCTAACGCCCAAATTCCTGGCATTGAACTTATAGTTGATGTCGTTGCCACCCTTGGTGTAACCCGGGGTGTAGAGTCCACCGATGCTGACGAAGTACTCGGGATAGTTATCGCTCTGGACAACGCACTGGACACTCAGGTTGCCATAGTCGCTCAGGCCCACGTCCTGCCAACTGCCCTGGATGTAGCAGTAGGAGGTGTGGATGTCACCTACCATGACTGCCGAGATGGGATAGTTGCTCGAGGTCTGGGTGTAGTCAAAACCAATCATCAGCGACGTGTTGCCGTCGAGATTGATTTCGTAGGGGGTAGCGATTTCGATCTCGTTCCAGCCGAGTGAGTTGGAGCTGCACTGCCACTCGGTGAATGTGCCGATGGCGCCAGTGGCACTAACCGGAGCGACAAACACGCGAGAAATCTTCGTGGCTGCGGCCAACCCGACACGGAAGCGTACAATCTGACCACCCTGGAAGAATGCCAGTTCCTCGGGGGTGATGATGGTAGCAATGGGGATGGTGCCGGGCAGGCCGGTGATGCCCAGACCGTCGTTGGAGAGGTCATCGGTGTCGTACGGGCCCATGATTCGCTCGTCAGCGGCCAGCGTGGCACGGGTGGGAGCCATCATGTTCTTGGTGAAGGTCTTGAGCTGATAGGGAGCTCGCTGTAACTGATTAACTGGTGCTTTGAGTTGCGCACCAGCAGCCATGGGCAATAACATGGCAACCAACAGAAGTGATAATAACTTTTTCATTCTTGTGATGATTTTGGTTAATTAAAATTGAAAATTGAAAATATGATGGTTTATAATGATCAGCAGTTGGGTTTGGTAAACGCAGGTTTGATAATCACTTTACAAAAGTACAATAATTTATTTAGAATCATCAAATTTTCCCTCTTTTTTATGAAAAAAACAAATTAGGAACAGGAGACAGGGAAATAAACAAGACGGGGAGCCTCTTGCGGGACTCCTCGTCTTGTTGGCGGTGCGTACGTGACTCGAACACGCGACCCCCTGCGTGACAGGCAGGTATTCTAACCAACTGAACTAACGCACCTGGTTGCATTTTTGGGAAATGCGGTGCAAAGATAGTGCAAATGTTTCGAAACTTGCAAATATTTGGACATTTTTTTAGTCAAAAAGCGTTTTTTTTATCATTCGGGCGCCGAAACGTTCCCTATTTCTTGTCATCGTCGGTGATGACATCGACGCGGATGAGCTCGATGCGGGCAGCGGATTTGCGCTCGATTGTGAAGCGGTAGGGCGGCAGTTCCAGCACCTCGCCCGTGTTGGGAATGGCCTCGTTCTCGTTGAGCAGATAGCCGGCGATGGTCTGGTAGTCATCGCTCTCAGGAAGGTCGAGGTGGAAGCGCTCGTTGATTTCCTCGATTTCCATGCGTCCCGAGAACTCATAGCTGTTCTCGCTCAGCTGGCGGGCGGTGAGGCGGTTGCGGTCGTGCTCATCCTCGATTTCACCGAAGATTTCCTCTACCAGGTCCTCGAGGGTGACCATACCGCTCGTTCCGCCAAACTCGTCGAGGACGATGGCCATGGAGCGTTTCTCGCCCATGAGCTGCTGCATCATCTTGCGCGCCAGCAGTGTCTCTGGGGCAAACAGGACGGGCTTGATGCGCGTCTTCCAGTTGATGTCGGTGACAAAGAGTTCGCTCACCTGGATAAAGCCGATAACGTCGTCGATGTTCTCGCGATAGACCACAATCTTGGACAAACCGGAACGGGTGAACAGTTTGACCAGGTCGTCGCGAGTGGTGTCCTCGACGTCAACGGCGACAATCTCGTTGCGGGGCACCATGCAGTCCTTGAGCCTGGTGTCGCCAAAGTCGAGTGCGTTTTCAAAAATCTTGACCTCGCGCTCGACGGTCTTGTTCTCGTCCTCGCGCTTGTCGATGTTCTCCTGCAGGTAGGCATCCAGCTCATCGACGGTGAGCAGCTTGACGCGAGAGTTGTCGATCTTGATGCCGAACAGCTTCATCAGCGCTGCCGAGAGCCACTCGGTGAACCTGGAGATGGGGTAGAGCACAAAGTAGACCATGTAGAGCGGTATCGAAGCCGTGCGCAGCGATGCGTTGGGGTTGATGCGGAACATGGTCTTGGGGAGAAATTCGCCAAAGATGAGGATAATCAGCGTGGCGATGAGCGTCTGCGTGAGCAGCAGGAGCGCCTCGTTGCTGATGTAGCCCTGCAGGGGGATGGTGAGCAACTTGGCCATCGCCATGGAGTAGACGATGTTGGCGATGTTGTTGCCGATGAGCAGGGTGGAGATGAACATCTCACGGTTGCGATAGAAGATGTTGAGGATGCGGTTGATGATGCCGCCGCGCGCCATCTCAATCTCGGCCCGCACCTTGTTGGAGCTGACAAAGGCAATCTCCATGCCCGAGAAGAATGCCGAGCACAGCAGCGCGATGAGCGCGATAATCAGTGGTGATGTATAACTACTTTCCAAAATGCTATGTAGTGTCGTCGGGTTGTGTAATCGTTATCGAACGGGCCGTGATGGCTGGGCTAGCGGAGCGGGGGCTGCAGGTGGCGCACTGGGAGCCACGTTGCCACTGCCGGGATGAGGCATGCGCTTCTCGTCGATGGGGAAGATGGCCTCGACCTGGCGCAGGGTGTAGGTGGAGAGGTCCTCGTTGGACTCATAGCCGTAGCCCTCGATGATGCGTCCCTGCTTCTCGATGTGGATAAAGGCGTCGCTGAAGATGCGGTGTCCGTGCTGGTCCCACATGAGTTCGTCGGTGAGGATAATGTCGCCGCCGGGATTGGTGATGCGCACGTTGCCGGTGAGGGTCCACATGCTGTTCATCTTGTCGAAATAGGCCGAGTCACACTTGAGGGTTGAAATCGTGTTGTAGTTGTTGTCGAGTTCCTCGCAGGTCACTCCGTCGGGGAAGGTCCAATGTGGGTGTTTGGCTTCTTCAAACATCTTCCACACCTTGGCCACGATGCGGTAACGGGTGTGGCCCGAGTCGCTGATGACCGTCTGCACGTCGCGGGTGACCATGGTGGGCACGACCTCGGGGTCGGTGGCATGGTTCACTACGCTGGTGGCATCGTCCTTGCATGCGGCCACAGCCATGACCATGACGGCGGCAAGTGCTATGTGCAGCAGTCGTTTCATCGGGTTAACGGATGCGGCTCTTCCAGAACCACAGCTCGTTGAAGTTCACGCCCAGCGTGATGTTGAGGTAATTCTCGGTGATAAGGTGGATGGGCGAGCTCTCGCGGTGCCGCCATTCCACGCCCAGGTTGACGGTCGTCTTGCCACCGGGGGCGGGCAGGCCGATACCGATGCTGGCGCCATAGTCGCGCACGTTGTTACCGTTGTAGTTCAGGTAGTCGTGGTTGTAGAACATACCGGCACGGAACGACATCGCACCCACGTAGGTGCCGCGCTTGTTGGGCGTGTACTGCACGCCGGCAGCGAGTTTCCAGCGGTTGTCAAACTGCATCTCCTGGCCCTCAAAGCCGAGGATGGGCAGGTACTTGGCCTTGCTCCAAGGCTGGATGGTGAGGTCGGTCTCTACCGTGAGCCGGTTGTCCCAGACGTAGCTCAGTCCCACGCCAACCGAAGTCGATTGCTCATAATTGCCCTTCATCGAGTTGAAGGCTACAGTGTCCATTTTGGAGTCCTGGCTGTCATAGGTCGTAGCCCAGGAGTCGCCGTGGAAGGATTTCTTGGGCTGGTAGGTAACACCCAGGGTGAGCAGGTCGCGACCTTTGGCAATGGGCAGAGAGTATTGTGCACCCAGATGGACGTTCCAGTCACGTATCTTCATGTTGCGGGTGAAGTAGCTCGACGAGGACGAGGTCACCAGGGCCGTGTTGGTCGTGGTGCCGAACAGGTAAGCGAAGTTGAAACCTAAGCTCAGGTTCTTGAAAGGCTCGTAGCCTGCTCCCACAAACAGCTGGTTGAATCCGCCTGTACCGCTGCGCCTCTCGTTGCCGCCGGTGATGTCACCGCCGTAGGTATATCCCACCGAGGCGTAGGGCAGCAATCCGAACGATGCGCCCAGCCCCTTGGCCACCTTGAAGTGTCCGGTGAGGTAGTCCAGGCCACCGCCGAAGCTATATCCCTTCTTGCCGTTCTCCTTGCTCCACAGGTTGGTCAGGTCGATGCCCACATCCCACAGGAAGGTGAGCGAGTCCACGTCGGCATAGGAGGCCGGGTTCATCACGTTGACGATGCGTCCACCATGCATGGCGTAGCCCACGCCTCCCATCGAGCGCTGGATGCTCGACACATTGTCGTTGAGCAGTCCGTATCCCATCTTGGAGTAGGGGGTGGTGACGGATTGTGCCATTGCCACACCACAGCCCATGGCTATGGCGAGCAGCATGATTACTGATGTTATCCTGTTAACGATTGTCATTGGCTTGGTTGTATAAGTAAATGCGGTTGAGACCTTCAGCCGCAAGATGTTCGTAGTAGATGATGTCCTTGTCGTCCAGGCGCGTGTGCAACAGTTTGCCGTCGCCGCCGGTGATGAACACCATCAGGTTGGGGTGGGAGAGGCGCAGGTCGGCGATATAGCTCTTGACCTCGCCCAGCAGTCCCAGCATCACACCGCTGCGGATAGCCGTCGTCGTGTCATAGCCCACCACGGGCGTCTCGCCCTCGGCTTCGACTAGCGGCAGCAGTCCGGTGTGCTCATGCAGTGACTTGAAACGCAATCTCAGCCCCGGGGCGATATTGCCGCCCACAAAGCAGCCCGTAGCAGTCACCAGGTCGTAGGTGATGGCTGTGCCGGCATCGATGACCAGCACATCGCAGGCGCTGTCGAGGCGCTGGGCGATACCCCAGGCACCCACTGCTGTAGCGATGCGGTCGCGTCCCAGTGTCGCCGGAGTGTTGTAACCCAGGCGGATGGGCAGCGGTGTCTCATGGGTGAGCTGGATGACGCTGCGGCACCGTTGCTGGGCGAGCTGCTCCACACGCTGGCTGGCAGGCGTGCTGGCCGCTGTGCTGCACACGATGGCAGTTTCGGGTTTATACGTGCTGATAAAGCGGTCGAGCAGTCTTGTGTCCCTGCGTACAAAGCGGTTGGTCGCCACGACTTGCGTGCCGATAAAAAACGCCACCTTCACCGAGGTGTTGCCGTTGTCGATTGTTAGATTGCCTTTCATTAAAAGCGCAAAATTACTAAAACTTGGTTGATTTCAAAATTTTTTTTGTGAAGATGAGGTTAATTTGTGCCCTTCTTTTCTTCACGCTCGATCATCCACGAGGCGTACAGCTGCACCACCAGACCTGCCAGCAGGAAGGCAATCCAGTTGTTGCTGCCCTGCATGATGAACATCATCGAGGCGCTGGCGCAGTACAGCAGGCCGCTGAACACGAGGATGCCGTGCAGGCGCTTGAGGCGCAGCGACGGACCGCGGTAGATGCCGATGAGGCGTGCCGCCAGCACGATGATGGCTCCGGCGGTGAATATCCACCGCATCAGCTCCAGGTTGATGTCGTTGTGGCTGGGCAGCAGCGGTGTCACTGCCATGGCGGCCATCATGAGCAGGCCCACAATGACCAGGATGTTGGACAGGGTGATTCTCTTGTCTTGTGTCATAGTTCTTGATTAGGGGATATCGGTGATGAAAACTTCCTCGTTGACACGTTTCATGCCGTATTTCTCACGCACGAGGCGTTCCAGCGACTCGTTGTCGGTGTTGAGTTCGTTGACCTTGGCGTCGTACATGGCCGCCGAGTCCTCGTAGGCTTGGATTTGGCTCTTGAGGTCATTGATCTGGTTGCGGTACTTGGTGCTGCGGATGAAGCTGTTGTCACCGTAGAACAGCAGCATCAGCACAAATACCACGAAGATGAGCAGTGGAATGTTCACCCACCGCGGGAGCCACTTGGGACGTTGAAATTTGAAAAGTTCCATGTTAATTTTTTTAGTCGTTTAATCTTGTGATTGTTAATTGGGGTGTAAAACGTAGTTTATTCGTCATTCTTGAGCAGGTTGGGACGCAGGCGGCGCGTGCGCTCCAGCGATTGCTGCATCTTCCACTCGGCGATTTTGGCCTGATGGCCGCTCAGCAGGATTTCGGGCACATGCCAGCCGTTGAACACCTCGGGGCGGGTATAGACCGGCGCCTCGATCAGTCCGTCCTGGAACGAGTCGCTCAGGGCGCTCTGCTCGTCACCGATGGCTCCGGGCAACAGGCGCACCACGGCATCGGCAATGACGGCCGCGGGTAGCTCGCCTCCGGTGAGCACATAGTCACCGATGGTGATTTCGCGGGTGATGAGGTGCTCGCGGATGCGGTAGTCCACGCCCTTGTAGTGTCCGCACAGGATCATCAGGTTCTCCTTGAGCGACAGGGCGTTGGCCATGGGCTGGTCGAGCTGTTCGCCATCGGGCGAGGTGAAGATGATCTCGTCGTACTGGCGCTGGCTCTTCAGTTCCTCCATGCAGCGCCACACGGGCTCGATCTGCATCACCATGCCTGCTTCGCCGCCGAAGGGGTAGTCATCGACCTTGCGGTGCTTGCGCAGGCTCCAGTCCCGCAGGTTGTGTACGTGGATTTCGACCAGTCCCTTGTCCTGGGCACGTTGCAGGATGGACGTGTGCAGGGGCGACTCCAGGGCGTCGGGCATCACGGTGAGGATATCTATTCTCATATCGTATCAGTTGTTGATAATCAGGTTGATAATATGGTTGATGTCGGCAATGGTGACCTCGTCATCGGCATTGCAGTCGGCCAGCACGGGCGGGCAGGGCGCGTAGCCCTGGTTCAGCATCATGGCGACCAGCAGGTTGATGTCGGCAATGGTGATCTCGCCGTCACTGTTCACGTCGCCGGGCTGGATGTCGGTCTCTTGCTTCGTCATTGACAAGCTGTAGGCGTGGGGGCGCTTGATAGACTTGATCTGGACGTTGCCGAACGAGTCCACGACGCGCACCGTGATGGGCTTGTCGGCGGTTGTTGCCTGGGCCCTGAACATGTGGGTGCAGGGGTTGGTGACATAGTAGGTGCTATAGTAGCCGCTGGCACTGTAGCGCGGCACGTCGTAGTTGATGGTGTGGTAGGGGTCCTCGGTGCACACGCGCTGGCAGTCGAGCACCTCGTTTCCCTCACAGATGGTCACCTGCCAGCCGGGGCCGTAGGCAAACACGTTGACCATCACCACGTTGTCATCGATGGTGCCGTAGTCCTCACGCGAGGGGTACTCGTCGAGGATGTCGAGCATGGTGGCGTTGGTGCGATAAAAGGAGCGCACCGTGTTCATGTCGTACAGGCGCATCTGGCTCTCCCCCTCGTGTATGGGTTTGAAGGTCCATTGCAGGTCGTTGCCGTCGGCAGTCCAGCGCAGGTATCCGGCAGGGCTGCCGTCCTGGCAGATGTGCTGCCCCGTCAGTATCGCCGTCTGCCACAGCGAGCCGCAGGTGGCGTCGATGTTGTGCTCGGTGACATGGGGATAGGCCGAGGGGCGCACCGTGTAGTTGATGTGGGTGTGGCCGCTCATGATGTGTGCCTGCTCGTAATTGTTGAGCAGTTGGCACAGGGTGGTGGTGTTGTCCAGGCGGGCACTGTGCGAGAAGTTGTAGTTGAAGTTCCAGGCCGGGATGTGCAGGCACACTACCACGGGTGTGCTGTAATCGACCAACGACAGGTCATTGCGCAGCCACTGCATCTGCTCAGGCGTGATGTAGCCCCTGTAGTTGCGGCTGCCGGCCACGCCCTCGCTGTACTCCTCACCGTCGTAGGCGATGTTCAGGTACTTGACATCGTCCAGCACCACATAGTGCACCTTGCCCAGGTTGAAACTGTAGTAGTTGGGGCACACGATGCTGCGCCATGCCGCGGCGGCCTTCTCGTCGGTGTCATCGCCTGCCGGTACGCTGGGGTCGTGGTCGTGGTTGCCGATGACGGGCCATAGCGTCATGGGGTAGTTGTAACGCTTCATGTCGGCCATGAAGTCGTTCAGGTTGTAGTCGTTCTGGGTCCAGAACACATCCCACGTGAGGTCGCCGAGCAGCACCGAGTAGATGGGGGTGTCCCCAGCGCGCTGCACCTCGTCGCCCAGGCTGGCGATGAGCCCCTTCTTGATGTAGGTGCGGTCGCTGCAGCGACGGGCCAGGTGGGTGTCGGCGCCGAAGATGACGATGTGCCGGTCATTATCCACGCGGCGCAGGGTGAAATCATGCACCTCGCTGACACTGAGGTCGGCCGAGGTGAGGGGTGCCCAGAATTGCGGGTTGAAACCATCGGCCAACTGTGGCTCATAACCACTGGGCAGCGAGTAGAAGACGTAACCCAGACGCTTGTTGCTGCTCATGGCATAGCGGCCCTGAGCATCGGTGAGCACGATGATATTGCCGTCGCTCACGGCTACCCCAGCCACGCCTTGCCCGTCACAGGTGATGGTGCCGCTCACGTTGTGGGCAGCACACATCGCTGTGCCTAGCAGCACCAGTGCCAGTGTCGTCAAGGTCGTCGCCTTCATGATCGATGCAATGCTCAGTTATCTGATGATTTCTGATCCTTCTCGTCCCATGGATAGGTGCGCTTGGGGTTGCGGGGGAACCAGCCCTTGCGCACGCGCTCCTGTTGCTGTTTCATCTCCCTGATGCCCCAGAAACAGGAGAATGCCCCCACACCCATCAGCGATGACAACAGCACGTTGCTCACCAGCATCGAGCCGATGCACAGCAAGACGCCTGCTGCCACAAAAAACCACTTGAACGCCTGTCCGTAGTGGTATTCACCCTTGATGACGATGGGGTGGCAGATGCCGATAATCAGGAACGAACAAAGGCCTAAAACCAGCCCTTGCAAGTGATATGTGGTCAAGAAATCCATCATAGTGTTCAGTAAAATAGATGCCGCAAATCGAGGGTGCATTCAACACCCCCGCAAAATCAGTGTGCAAAGATACACTTTTTGCCTGACATGCCCGTATGAAATACCCTTAAATTGTGTTATCTTTTCTTGCGGGAGAAGTGTGGACGCAGACTGCTACCTGAATGGTGTGGTTGAAGCTGTAGCTGTATCGGAATAAAACTTGGTGCACAGCTACTTAATTCCGTTGCGCTCGGGACGCAGCGGGATGACTGAAATGCTGAAAAAAGTCGATGAAACCGCGTGTTTTTCGCTAGAAAAATTACTGCATGGCTTCGAGCAGGAGGCCGAAGAACACATAGGCTGCAAAGAGCACTAGCGTGAACACGATGGTGCGGCCCAGGCAGCCCCAGGCACTCATGCCGTCGGTGGCGTTTTTCTTCTTGGTGGACTTCTTTTTTCCTGTTGATTTCCTTTTGGTGGCGGGGCGCTGGGTGGTGCCCGAGCCGCTCTCGCCCGACAGGCCGGTGTAACGGTAGGAGGTGGATGCCTGCTTCATGCGTGGTTTATGGGGTGGTGGGGTGGTGGGTTTGTATTCGGGGACTGTGTCGCGCGTGGTTGTGCTTTTGCGCTTGGGCACATCGGGTACATCTGACTGCTCGTGCCTGGACATGTCGACGGGCCTGTCGATGGGTTGCCGTGCCTGCAGCAAGCACTGCGGGCAGACAATCACGCCATCGTTGGAAATGAGCTGCTCGTTGCTGATTCTCAGTTTCTTACCGCATTTTGGACAGGTCCAGAGCATAACTGTGTACGATGATAGGTTACTAGTTGAGGATGAGGCGGCCGTGGTCGTAGTCGATGGTCACCTTACCGAAGCGGCTCAGCACAGTCTGACCCAACAACAAGGGTGCCTCCTGCTGCTCGCTCACCGAGGCCTTGACATCGTGGATGGTGATTCCGCCCACGGTGACGTCGCGCAGGTTGATGATGGCATTGGTGGTGACGCGTCCCGTGGCATCGACAAATTGTCCCTCGCCGATGATGTCCTCGTTGGAAAGGCGTCCCTGCTTGTAGAGGAAAGCCGCCTCGACCATCGACAGGCTCACGATGGATGCCCCGGTGTCGATGATGAATTCCATGTCCACGCCATTGATGTTGACCGGGACATAGTACACGCCGCCCTCGTTGCGCATCTCGATCTCGCGTTGCACCCCACGGGGCGCATGGCGCTGGCTGCGGTCGCGACTGGCGGTGGATTGGTCACCACGCATGTGGGCGCGCCGGCAACTGGATGCTGCCGGCACGCACAATGCGATGGTAATCAGAGCGATGAGCGCTTGTTTAACCCTCATAGTGGATGATGGCCTTGACAACCACGTGCCAACGGCCGTCGATGAATTCGGCCTCGCCGGCACGGTCGGTAACGATGCGGTTGCCGTTGGGAATCTGGATGGCGTTGCCAGAGCAAGCGCGGATCAGGTTCTCGGCGGGCATCATCAGGGCAAAGGTGTGCACCTCGGGCTTGTCGATGACCTCAAAGGTGCCGCGCTGACCGTCGAACGTGGTGAGCACGTAGATGGAGTTACCCGGCTCAAACGTGTCGCTCACGCGCGTGAAATCGTCATTCTCGTCGGGACGGCTCATGAACAGGTTCATCACCTCCTCGTGCTCCTCCTCGGCAGCAGCGGGCTCGTCCACTACGGGCATGGGGTCGATGGCATCGGCCTCGTCCTGGATGGGTTCGGGCTCAACGGCGGGTTCGGGCTCATTGTACAGTTTTTCGCCCTTGATGGCCTTTCCGGTCAGGCGGATTGAGATGGCCTTCATCTGCTCGGCGGCATCGGTCGAGAACTCCTGCAGGTTGGCGTTGGTGCGCTCGATCTCGCGGGCGAAGCTGCGGCGCAGTTCCTTAACCTTACCGCGGTTGCTCAGTGCGGTGAGCAGGGCGCACAGGCCCAGCAGCGTGCCGATGATACCCAGCCACAGGGGCAGGTTGGCATTGCAGCTGATGCCGCTGCCAGCGGTCTTACCGGTTGTCGTAACGGCGCCATCGGTCTGGCCCTCCTGCTGTTGTTCACCCTCAGCGGCCTCGGGTTGGTCGCCAGGCTGAGGAGCAGGTGCCTCGTTCACGAGGTTGGGGTGCTCGGTGATGAAGCCGGTGAACTCGGGCTCGACGAGTTTCCAGATCTGCGGCGTTACCAGTTCCTTGAGGTCGTTGATGCTGCCGCTCTTGTTCTCCTCTTTCTTGAACTCATTGTAGATTTTCTCCCAGCGGCGTCCCTGGTTGCTATAGACCTCGTTGAGGTCATCGAGGGAGTAGCCGTTGGGGTACTTGGCCTTGATTTCTTCGATTCTCTTGGCAAAACCGCGTCCGTGGGCGGTGTAGTGGGCACAGGTCGCGATACCCTGCTTCCACAGCGCGGGAGAGAGTGTCTGGTCCTCGGAGATTTGCGCCATTGCCGAGGTGGCGAGGCAGATGATGGCTGCCATGAATAAAGTGAAGCGTTTCATAACTTGAAATGTTTTGGAGATATAGATTATTGATTAAACTTGCTGATGACGTCGTTGCGCATGTTCTTGAGCAGGTTGTGGCGGATGACACCGATGATGGGATAGAAGAACGGCACGTCCTCCACCACATCGTGGTCATTGTAGCGTCCCTTCAAGAAGGTGTTGATGCCTGCCGTGAGGTAGTTGGCCAGGTTGTCGCCCAGCACGCTCTCGAACAGTCGCAGCACGTTGTTCTCGATGCCGAACTCGTCCTTGACGGTCGAGTCACACAGTTCGACGAAGAACTGGTTGAACTCCTTGACCTTTTCCACCAGGCGGTTGCGCACCTCGATGGATTCTACCTGCTCCATGGTGAGGTCGTCCTGGCCCAGCATCGAGCAGCAGTAGCGCATGCGCTTGACGCTGGTGGCGCTGTAGCGTGCCAGTTCGGACTGTCCCTCAAGGCGCCGGTTCTCGAGCTTGATGCCTCCGCGGCAGGTAATCTGCTTGGGGCACTTGTCCTCGATTTTGATTTCGAAGATCTCGTTGTACTGCTTGCCGTAAACGCGCTCGATGATGAGCTGCGTGAGCATGGTGGTGCGGTTGAGTGAGCCCAGGATGCTCAGAATCTTGCTGCCCGTTCCCGAGAAGTAGATCTGCTTGGGCATCTCGTAGTCGCGCTGCTTCATGGCCTGGGCGATGTAGTAGATGATGGCCGCATAGAAGTACATGAAGATGAGGCGCCGCTGGCTGTCGTTGCGCAGCAGGGCGTTGTAGCTGTACAGGTTGCGGTCAATCTCGCGCAGGGTGCGCAGCTCCTCCACATTCTCGATCGAGAACAGGAAGGCGTTGATGTCCTCGCTGCGCTTCTGGGCCATGATGTCGGCCATGATGCTGCTCAGGTAGGCGATGTTGTTGCCCTTGTCGTTCTCGATGAGCTGCTTGAAGTAGCGCGTGTAGTGCAGCAGCAGCGGGTTGTTGTCGGCATCCTTGTCGGTGAATCCGTCACCGAAGATGGCGTTGCCCGCAAACCTGAATGACGAGATAGCCACCGGCTCACTCTTCATGCGGTCCTCGCTGGGCTGGTAAATCACCGTGTCGCAGGTGCCGCCGCCGATGTCAATCGACACATAGCTGCTGCCCGTGACCTCGGCGCCGCTGTAGTAATAGGCCGGAGCGAGGCTCTCGGGATAGGAACGCAGGCGGTCGCTGTCGGCACCGATGTAGGTGTTGAACAGCTCGGTCCAGGTGCGCTCCAGCGTGTCGCGGTCGGCGCCACCCATGCTCACAGGATAGAAGTAAACCACCTCGGTGCGGTGCAGGTCGGCATTCTCGAGCAGCGCTTTGGCCTTGATGAGCAGCGTAAGCTCGCGCAGGAACGCCTTGGCCAGTTCGGTATCGCCCTTCCACTTGAGGTTGGTGGTCACCTCGTAGCCGTGGAAGTAGCGCCTTTCGTACAGGAAGGGGATGTTCACGTCACTGAACAGGTTGCTGCCCATGCCGCTGTTCTCGTTGCGGGCCAGGGTGGAGCGCAACGGGAAGCCATAGACATTGTCGATCTCGCGCGGCACGAACTCGACGCGCTGCACCTGCTCGGCATACTCCAGCGACTTGGGTTTGTGCAGCGAGGCGACAAGCACCTGCTGGGAGCCGTACTCAAAGGTGAACGGCTGTGAGGGCTGGCCACGCTCGGCCCACTCGACGTGGGTGTTGGTGGTACCGAAGTCCACGGCAAAGATGAGTTCCTTGGCGCTGGGGGCATAGGGCTTCCAGTGCGGGATAATCACGCCGCTTGAGCGGCCCAGGTGGTTCTGCACGCTGGCCTCGATGTAGTCAAACGAGCCGTCCACGTCGTAGTAGGTGGTGCTGTAGCCCGAGTGGGAACGGATGGCGTCGCGCACGTTCAGCCCGTCGGTCTTGATGCCGTTCTTGTAGAAGCGCAACGTGGCACCGCCGTTCTCAATCATGGTGAACAGCTCGACGGTGTAGTCGTCGTTAGCATCGGTCTTGACAAACGGGAATATCGAGGTGGACATGGTGGCCCCGACAACACGGCCCGTGTTGCGGCACTCATCGAAGGTCCACGTGTGGTCGTTGATGGGGAAATACTTGCGCGAGAGCTCGATATAGCGGTTCTCGCCCTTCTTGACGCGGATGCGCAGCGTCACCATCACGCTGCCGTCGGCAAACTCCTCGATGTCCATCACATGGCGTCCGGCAATGGAGCCCTTGATGTAGTCGGTATCAAAGTAGGTGAACAGCAGCGGTTTCAAGGGCAGCAGGTAGCCGCAGGTGGGCTGCGGCGTGCGCGGCTTGAGGTTGCCGTCAAAGAAGTGGTCGGTATCAATCACGCAGCCGCTGTCCAGCCGCACGATGGTGTCGGTCAGGAAGTCGTCGGTGGTGACAAACGGATATTGGATCGAGGTGTCGGGCAGCTTGCGGTCGCTCAGGGGGATGCCGCCGGCATAGACCTGGGTGGCGCTGTCCCACTCCTTGTCGATGTAGCGGAAGTGTTCCACGCTGCCGTTGAAGCCATTGACCAGCACCAGGGGCAGTTCGGGCTTGCTCTGGGGCAGCGAGGGGCTGATGACAAAGTCGCTCTCGCTGGCGGCGGTGCGGATGTCCACCGAGCGCTTGTGGTAGAAGCGGGCGCCCAGCACACTCACGTCGATGCCTCCGCCGAAGGGGTCATAGGTGTGCTCCAACTGCTCCAGCACAGCGCCTGCACGGCTCTCGTCGAGGGCATCCAGGTTGGGGATGACGGTGGCGATGCGTCGGTACAGGTCGGGACGGTTCTGGCGCAGGGGCTCGAGGTTCTTCTGCATATAGGAATACACCTCGCCGCAGCGCAGTCGCAGCGTGGGATAGGCATTCATCAGCAGGTAGAAGTAATAGACGAAGTCCTCGTCGCGCTGCCACAGGTGGCGCGTCTCACCGAAGAGGCTCACGCCCTGCTCGACCTTGATGGCGTCGATGGTACCCAGCGCAGGTGCAGCCATGACTATCGATGACGGGGACGTGCCGCCCAGCACCTGCCGATCCCAGATGAGGATGTACCAGTCCTTGAGCAGGTCGAAGTTATAGACCTTGTCGCTGGCCAAGAACAGTTTCAGCGTCTCGCCGTAGAGTTTGTGCTGCGGGCTGGCTATCAGCTGCTGGATGCACTCCTCGCGGTTCCAGCGGATGATGCGCAGGTAGTCCTTGTGGTTCTCGTAGTCAAAGAACAGCTGTGCCACATCGAGGGCATTGGACACCAGACGCTCGTTCATGCGGGCGCCGCGCAGCCGGTCGTTGGCCAGCTGCTTGAAGGCGTTCTTGACCAGGTCGAGCTGTGCCAGGGGGCTGGGGATGGCGGTGCGCGGATTCTCGCTCAGCCCGCCGTCGGGGTCCTTGATGCGTGCGATGTCGTCGTCGCCGTATGGGGTATGGGCTACCCAGTCCTCCTCGCCGTTCTTGCTCGTGTTGTTGCTATAGGATAATATCTCGCTCATGAGTTTTGAGTCCTTGGTTTCTAGTCCTTAGTTGGTTGTTAGTTGATGTTCTCGTACCGCTCAACAAACACGTTGTGAGCCGCCTGGTTGAACAGGTCCATCAGCTTGTATTCCACCGAGTGCTCGCTGTACTTGGGATTGTTCTTGCTCAGCTTGTTCATCTCGGCCTTGAGCACATCGTTATCGACCTTGTAATGTCCCAGCAGGCGTTTCTTTACGTCCACGCCCTCAATGGCGTGGGCCATGTCGACCTCGCCGGGCTTGAACAGCGCCACGCTGCGCATGTTGTCGTTCATCTCGGTGAGCCACTGGGCATAGCCTTCCATGAAGTGGTCCACCAGCGTGCGGTAGAACTGCGATGCCAGGAAGTCGCTCTTGATTTTGGGGGCGTCCTCGGTAAATCCCTGCCCGATGATGTCCTTGAATCCCGTGGTGAGGAACAGGAACAGCAGGTGGAACTTGCACATCGGCTCATAGATGAGCTGGCGCGTGCGCCGTCCCAGTGACAGGAAGTTGATGCTGAGTTCGTCCTTGGCCAGAGCGTACTCATAGGCTGCGGTGGGCAAGGGGTAGCCGTCGGGGTCCGAGAGTTTGCTGTCGGGCATTCCGGCAAAGTCCAGCGGTGCCAGGGCGCCGATGAGCTCGATGAGGTGGGCGTTGTTGCGCTGCCCGTGCTCACCGGGGTCATACAGGTAGGGCTTGGACCTCACCTGGTCGCCCAGGTAATAGATGCTGTTCACGTTGCTGTCGTTGTCGCCGGTGAGCGTGTTCTTATAGTAGTACAGGGCGCTCTGCGTCTTGACGATGAAGTCGCTGGTGGCGATGCGCTGGTCCTGCTTGCTGCCCTCCAGGGTGAAGTAGGGAAGTACCGTGAGTCCGCCGATGGGCGCGCGGCTCAGCGCGTCGCGGTTCTCGATACCCTCCAGATTGGCGGCCTGGCGGATGTTCTTGACCATGATGGGGAAGCCGGCTGCTCCCGTGCCGCCGAAGATGGAACTGATGAAGAAGATGCGGTCGCCCTGGCGGAAGATGTTGCTGAAGGCCTTGAACTCGTTGCTGTCCTTGATCTCGTTGAGGGCCACACTGCCGATGTTGGGGCTGCCCACAAAGCCGATGTTCATCTTGTTCTCGAGCTGGTAGTTGGCAAATAGCAACGACGTCAGCGCCTGGTTGGCCTCGTTCATCGTGTCATAGCCGATGAACTCACGGAACTTGGCGTTCTCCACGGCACCCAGGTTGAAGATAAACGAGTCGCTCAGCGTCACGCTCGTGTTGCTCATGATTTCGCGCAGGGTGACGATGCGGTTGGCAAAGAAGCCCTCGGCATTGGGCTCGTTGCCGTACAGACGCCGCCTGATGTCGCGGTAGTCGTTGAGCAGGGCCTCGGTGCGTTTCAGGTCCTCGTTGGCCTTGTGCGGGTCGATGATGACGGGCACGATTTCCAGGTCCCTCAGAGGCTTACCGTTCTCGTCCAGGGGGCGTGCGCCGGCTGCCGAGAGCATCAGCAGCGACTTGAGCACCCTCGAACCGGTGCCTCCAATAGCAAAAAGGAATAGTCTCATATTTCTTTTTATTAGCTAGCAGCTTTATTTAGTTTTTTCTTTCTTTAATCGGAGTTCTCGGAGGACTCGGAGGGCTCCGAGAGCTTGTTAATTACTGGGGGATGGGGGTGTGGCGGCAATTGCTGCTCCACCAGCGCATCGAGAAAGAGGCGACGATGAAGAGCAGGGCGGCAAACAGCACCGTCTGCAGCTCAAACATGATGGACTCGGTGATGTACATCAGGCCGTTGTCGGCAAACACCGTATCGTTGTAGATGTAGCACACCACGGGCGTGAGCACGGCGACAACGCCCAGCACTGCCAACCAGTGGTACCAGCGGTCGAACTTCACCGAGTTGATGGCGTAGTAGTAGATGGCAGCACCACCCCAGGCAAGCCCGATGGTGATGGCGGCAATCACTGGGTACATGTTCAGGTTGAACATCTTGTCATTGTAACCCTGGTTGAAGAACAACTGCTCGTAGATGTTGAATCCGTCGCTGCAACTGAGAATGAAGAACACGATTGTCACTACAATCCCGATGCCCAGATAAACCAAGTGTTTCATATAATTAAGTTTTGAGTTTTAAGTTTAAGTGCAGTTACTGGTGGCTAACGCCTGTTGTTATCGCTGGAGCTGAATGGTGACATCAAAGAACGAGTTACCGCCCTTCATGGCGTCGAACATGCCGCCCAGCAGTTGCTCCAAACCCAGCGTCGTTGTGGCAAAGGAGCCGCCGGTGCTGGTGTCGCTCGTGCTCGAGGACTGGCGTACCCATGCGGGCAGCTCGTTGCGCAGCGAGATGCGCACCTCGTCACGCGGGCTCTTGAGGTCGCCCGTGAGCGTCAGTACGTGCGTCATTCCCTGCAGATACTCCTTGTTGTTGGCCGTCACCATGCTTTGGTCGATGGGCTGTACCGCCAACGTGTAGCCGTCGATGCTCGACACGTCATAGTTGGCGGCATTGGTCAGTAGGGCGTCATCCTTGAGTAGGCTGCCCAGGTTGGCTGCCAGCGTGAAGCACAGTTTGCCCGTCTGGCGGTCGCCGTCGCACTTGGTCAGCACGATGCCGTCGCCATGCTTAACGCGGAAACGGCCCGCATTGTCCTTCCACTCGGGCAGCACACGACAGTCGACCGTGGCCGTGCCCTGGTTGAAGCGGTAGCTGTTGCTCGCGGCACGCGTGTCAAGCACGCCGCTGTAGCGCTTGTCGCTGGCCAGCTGGTCCATCACGTCGGTGTCGGCGATAATCACCAGGTAGAAGGGACGCTTGCCGCTGTACTCAAAGGGGACGCCGTTATAGGGATAGTACTTGCCGTTGTAGTCACCCATGAACTGCTGCACTACTACGCTCTTGCCCTTGTACTTGGCAAACACGCGAGTGGCAAGACTGTTCTCCTCGTTGAAGATCTTGTCCAGGCTGACGCCGTGGGTGTCCTGGGGCGAATAGATGAGGTCGCTCACCAGCACGCTCACGTTGCCGGGGCGCTGGGCCTCGAGTATCTTGTTGAAAATCAGTTGGAAATCGGTGTAACTGGCATTGCCCACCCCTGCAGTGCTCTGATAGATGTCGCGGTCCTTGAGGAACTCGTCAACGGTGTGCTGGTAGGGATAGATGCCGTCGTTCACGATGTTGATATCCACCTTGCTGCCGGCGGGGAAGTGGTTGATCAGGTCGTTGACGGCCTTCTTCAACTGGCCGCCGCCCCCGCGCGAGTCATAGGGCACCATCGAGCCGCTGCGCTCAAAGTACACCGTCAGCGACAGGTTCTCCACACCACCGTAGGGGCGTGTGTCCCAATGCACGGGAGGACGCAGCTGACTGCCGATTTGTTCGATGAAATCGTACATTTTCTTGTGGTCCAGCGTGCCTTCGGGCGTCAGCAGGTCGCCATACTTGCCAGGGTTGTCGGTCACTAGCGCGCACAGCGAGTCATAGGCTGCCCGCGTTGTGTCGCCACTCACCAGGATGCCGCGCACGGCCTTTTCCAGGTGCCCGTGGCCACCGCATGACATCAGTCCAGCCATCAGCACCCATGCCATCAGCAGCATCGGTAATCGTTTCATTGTTAACATGCTATAGTCGTCTCTTTAGTGAGCATTACTCCAAAATTATGCAAAGTTTGTGCAAACCGAACACCATAAAACTTGTTTTGATGGTTAAGGTATAGCCAAATTCATGCAAAAATACTGCAAGTTGGGCATAGCGCAAAGCGAAAAACGTTTTTTTTCGTTTTTCTTGTGCCGGCCACATCATCTATTTAATGCAAAAATAGTGCCGTTTTGGCCATTCTCAACGCATTTCGATGTTAAAAAGTGTTATGCTCTAGGCGCTTAAACTTCACCATGTTACTTGCTTGGATCGCCTCTTGATGGAGCCCTCCTCGTTGTCGATTTTTCGGGATTTACTGAATCTTGTAAAAAAAATTATATAAAAGATGCTCTTGAATCGTTTTTAATATATAACTTTGTCGCCGATTTCAGGTGTCACCTCTTAGGGGGTGCTGTGGTACTTATAAGATATGATCAAGAGAGTTTCAAGATGGAATTCATCGCTTGATCGCCAGCTGATATTAGATATCAAGTGGCGATAAAGGCTTTGAGTGCCATTTTTTTTGTTGCATATCTACTCTGTTTACTTTTCACCGATGCTATTGCTTGCGGGCGTTGTGTGAAATGATTGGCTGTAAAAAACAAACTTTATATAATTATTTAATAACTTAATTATTCATTTTCATTGTTATGAAAAAGATCTTAACGTTTTTGTTAACGGCCCTACTGGCATTCTCTGTCGGCTGGGCTGCAGAAGTGACGGACGTGCTGACGTCTTCATGGACAGGCATTAATACCTCATCGTATGCGGATTTTATCAAAGATGCGCCTACTTCTAATGCCATCTATGCCGGAAACTGTGCAGGAAGTAACAGTTATATCCAGTTGCGTTCCAAAAATAGTAATAGTGGAATTGTAACCACAGGCACAGGTGGTAAAGTGAAGAGCATTACTGTTGAGTGGAACAGCACCACACCAAACGGTAATACTCTGCAAGTGTATGGCAAGAACAGTTCTTATTCAACCGCAGCTAATCTCTACACCACTAGTTTACAAGGTACATTGCTGGGTACAATCGTTTGTGGTACCAGCACCTCGTTGACCATTTCTGGTGATTATGCGTTTATTGGTCTTCGTTCAGCGAACGGCACAATATATCTTACTTCGATATCGATTGTATGGGAAACTGGTGGTAGCACGACCGTTGCTGCACCGACGATTACGCCTAACGGTGGCAATTTTGCAACGAGCCAGGAGGTGACGCTCAGCCATGCTGATGGCGGTACTATCTATTATACACTTAATGGAATTGATCCTACGACTTCATCGACACCTTATTCCGCACCGTTTACCATTACCGAGACGACTACCGTCAAGGCCATCGCAGTAAAGGATGGCGTGAGCAGTAGCGTTGCAAGTGCTACGTTCAATGAAGTTGGCGTTGCTACCATTGCAGATGCCTATGGTAAGCCACAGAATTCTCAATTCATATTTACGGGGAACGCTGTTGTAACCTTTCAAAACGGCAATAACCTGTGGATTCGTGACGACAGTGGCAGTGGCTTGATATTTGGCAGCGGAGTTGGCTCCTATACCAAAGGTGATATTTTGAAGTCTGGTTGGACTGCAACTAATGTTGTTTATAATGGTATTCCGGAGTTTACTAATCCCAGTGGTGTCTCTTTATTGAATCAGGGTAGCACGGTAGATCCTCTGCCCTTGACCACGCTCACTACAGGTGACGTCAACAAGTACGCGTCGTTAAGCAATGTGACCATTAGCAGTGCTAGCGGAAATGACTATTATACTGAGATTGGCGGAACAACCTTCCATCTGCGCAACCAATATAATCTTGTTACCCTTACTCAGGGTAAAACATATAATGTAGCCGGTATTGTCACTCTTTATAATAACGCAATTCAGTTCAACCTGATTTCGGCTACCGAAGTTACCAGCGGTGACCCCACGATAATTGTGTCGCCGACTTCGCTGGACATTAACGACAGTGGTACGAATAACACTTTCCACGTTGAAGGCTATAACTTGGCGAACAATGACCAGGGTAACGTGGGCGTGAACTCATCATCAAGTGATTTCGGCCTGAGCTTTTCATCAAGCACTAACGAGACTGCGACATGGGGATTTATACGCAATAACGGCTCGGTCGATGGAACGGTTGCCGTGAACTACACTGGCCGTGCGCTGAGTGCAAACACAACTGTAACTGCTGCCACCCAGGGCGACAGCAAGTCCGTCGCTGTGAACTATGTGGCTGACCTGTATATCGTTACCGATAACGGTGTGACAAATGATTGGCACTTCGATGGCGCTTATAGTGAGCATATGACCAATAACAATGGCGTCTATACCGCTACTTTCACAGCCAACACGGCCAACACGTTCATCTTGTTTGCCAGGAAGTTGGGTGACGGCGTGACCTGGGGTACGCGCTACCTCTTCGGTCCCAGCAGTGGTGGTGACTGGTGGTTGCCCATTGGCGGTAATGGCAATGGAACCATCGATGTCAATACCGACCATCCCATCAAGATTCAAGAAGCTGGTACCTACACCATTACCATCAATGCTAATAATAACACCTTTACCATTACCAAGGAGGAAACTCCCCAGGGTGATGTTTATGAGAAAGTGACCTCAAATGATGATCTTGAGAGTGGCGATTATTTGATCGTCTATGAAACCGATAGTAAGGCGTTTGATGGCAGTCTTGCTGATATGGATCCCGTGAATAATGTATTTGATGTGACCATCAGCAACAATAAGATTATTACTGACAAGGCTGCATACTTCACTATCGATACTAGTACAGGTACAATCTACAGCGCTAGTGGAAAATACATCGGCCGCTCTTCAAATTCAAATGGCTTCAATCAGAGTGAAACAGAAGCATATACCCACTCAATATCTATTGACGACAATGGAAATGCCATCATTACAAGTTCTGTTGGCCCAAAATTGCAAATGTGGAGCCAAATGAATAATGGTGTGATGCAATATCGCTTCCGCTACTTTGCTTCGAATCAGAAAGCCATTCAGCTTTATCGCAAACACGGTGGCAGTACTGTGGTTGCAGCACCCGTTATTACCCCTGAGGGAGGCACTACGAATAAGCGTTTCGAGAGCTTTGATGTAACTATTTCTGCAGTTGAGGGTTGCACTATCTATTATACCACTGATGGCAGCATGCCCACGGTCAGCAGCACGCAATACAGTGCTCCCTTCATCCTGCCTTATGGCTCAGAGCCTACCACCGTTAAGGCTATTGCAGTTGACGGACAAGGGAATGTCAGTGCGGTAGCTTCCATGACCTATTATTGGGATCGTGTGAGTGTTACCATCAATCCTGCTTCCAAGCAGGTGACTGGCGATGTGAATGTAACCATCACAGCCACCCCCAGTGATGCAACTGTGACCTACACCATCAATGGCGGTGATACGCAGGTTTATAATGGCGAATTCATTGTGCCTGTCAGTGAGGAGAATTCTCCTGTTACTGTCGAGGTTACTGCGACAAAGGGTGAATCGACAGCAACAACAAGTGCTACCTATACCCTGGTTGACGCAAGTGCTACTCTCTACACTAAGGTGACCAGCGCCGACCAGATTCAGGCCGGTCTGCAGTACATCCTGGTCTATGAAGGCACTCCTGAGGCCATCAACGACATTACGACCAATACGGGTGGTACTGGTGCAACTGTAACTTGGCAAACCCAGGGTTTGGTGGTTAACATCGACAACACCGACGTTATCCAATTTACCCTGGAGGGTGATGCTACAGCTGCTAGGTTCCACAGCGGCGACCTGTATTTAGGTCGCAGTGGCACTAATGGCCTGGGAAACAATAGCGAGACAGAATGGAAGATTCTCGAGAATGAGGCAACAAGTAATGATGCCGGAGGTTTTTATCTTGCCGTAGGCACTGCCAGCGATGCTTATAGAATTAGGTATAATACTGGCATGAGTGGTGCTGACAAGTTCCGTTGCTACAACAAGAATACTGGAGCTCCTGTTTACTTGTATGTTCAGGGAGTTGGCGGCGTAGCTACGCCGACGATTACTCCTGGCAGCGGTAACTATGCCGAGAACCAAGTGGTGACCATCAACTGCGCTACCCAGGACGCTACTATCTACTACACCGTTGATGGTGGTGAGGCTCAGACCTATACCGAGCCGTTCACTGTCACGCTTGATCAGGACCATACCAGCGTAACGATTGTGGCATGGGCCGAAAAGGATGACGAGACCAGCAATCAGGTGACTGTGACCTATAACTACAAGAGCGATAAAGTGTACAGCATTGCTGAATTCCTGGCATTGGAGAATGGCGATGAGGCTTACTTCATGAATCCCGTGACCGTGTTGTTTGACTACTCGCAGAATAGCAGCGGTGGTCAGGAGTACATCTGGGTGAAGGACCGCACGGGCTATACCCAGTTCTTTATTGTTCCCGCGTTTGACAACACCGACTTCGTTCCCAAGTATGAGAATGGTGATGTCATTCCTGCCGGATTCAAGGTGAAGAAGAACTACTACGACAAAGGTCAGTATTACCAGGGCATGTGCAATAATGATGACAGGGAGACCTTTGTGGACGCTACCGAGAAGGCCCTTGCCGATCCCGAGCAGGTGCTGCTTAGTGAACTGCTGGAAAATCCTGCAGACTACAACAATCGTTACCTGTACATCAACAAGTTGCAGGTGAGCGATGTTAGTGGCTTGAACTTCAGCATCTCGGCTGATGAGAACGGTGACGATATGTCGGAGGTCGCTGGTGGCAGTGCCATTGTGGGTTACAATAAGTACAACAGCCCGGCATGGAAGAACAAGCAGGGTGATGTAGTCGGTGTGACTCTGCCCACCGATGACAAGTATTACAACGTGACCTTCATCTTCCAGAAGTGGCAGAATGGTTATGAGATGATGCCAATCGAGTTCACCGAGTGGCAGGACAACAGTGTTCGTCTCGAGGATCTGGTAGCGACAGGTGTTGAGGATAACCAGTACACTATCTCCAACACGCTTATTGCCGCCCGTGTAACTTGGTACGACAGCAAGGGCAAGTTCGCCATCTTTGCCAAGGACGACGAGATGTATGCCAACAAGCGCTATCCCGCCGAGGGCCAGGAAGAGTACCTGATTGAGTTTGAGAGCCAGGATGGAACGTTCGTCAATACGGTTGAGCAGGCCGATTATGACCAGAGCAACTGGATTGAGATTCTGATTCCGAGTGGCATTACCGACAAGACCACCAACCCCAATGCCTATGAATCTGCACTTGAGGATCTCAAGAGCACCTATCAGAACAAGATTTTGGCTGGTGGTAGCATCAGCGGTACTTATGTAGATGCACTTAACCCCACCATTGAGGTGTCCCGTGTTCCCACTGTGGAAGTGAACTCGACCTACACGCCCAACATCTATTGCACGGGCAACTTCCTGGCTGAGAACATTGACGCTGACGGTGCTATGAGCTACCGTGACGATGAACTTGGCGGCGAGTACTTCTTCTTCATGGACAGCAAGCCCCAAGAGTTCTGCAAGGTCGTTTGGGCCTACTTCATCGGTAACGACAACTACTTTGTCGCTCCCGCTCAGGAGGGTTATGACATCAATGGCCACAAGTTCAGGGGCAGTTTCCTCGCCGATATGTCGCTGTGTGAAGACTATCGCGTGAGCGCACAGACTCCTGTTGCTAACTGCTTCAATCCGTCCAACTCCTATGGCGAAGAGCAGATGCTCTACGGTTTTGAGGCGATTGTCCGCAAGAACCCCGCCGCATGGAATAGTGGCAGCAATGGTGCACCTAGCCGTATCCAGCCCTATGAAGACGGCAAGGAATCAACCCCGCTGTATATCGTTTACCCGCTGTCGCAGGGTTCTGATTCGTCGGACAATGTGACTGCAGTTGAGGAAGTGACCGCCAGCAAGACGGTGAAGAGCGTGCGCTACTACAACCTCATGGGCATGGAGAGCGAGCAGCCGTTCCAGGGCATCAACATCGTGGTGACCCGCTACAGCGACGGCAGCATCTCGACCGTGAAGGTGATGAGGTGAGATTAGGCTTTAGCTATTAGGCTTTAGGCTTTAGGCTTTAGTTATTAGGCTTTAGGCTTTAGGCATTAGGCTTTAGCAATTAGCTGAAAATGAGACGAGTCGGGTGGTCCGTTGCGGGCCGCCCGACTTGTTGTTATAGCCCCTTGGGATAAGGTTGCCAAAAGACGTGGTATAAATAAAAAATAGTTAAAACCTGTTGCGGTCCAGAAATAATGTGTACATTTGCAGGTTAAAAGTTAGAATAACAATCACAACAACAAGAGATACAATATGCGCAAATTGTTTTTCATGCTGCTCCTGGCAGTAATTACAATGCTTAACTGTCAGGCGGTGACAGTGAACACTACCGCGGGCGGACTGGCCCAGGCAGTGGGTGACAACACGAGCATCACGGTGCTCAAGGTTACTGGCACGATGGATGCCCGTGACTTCTTCTTTATCACCGACAAACTGAATGACCTGACGTCGTTGGACCTGAGTCAGGTGACCATTGCCCCCTTTGAGCGTAATACGGCGCTCTATGGCACGGTGACCAAGTATGATGCCAACGAGATTCCCCGCACGGCCTTCTTCGGCAAGAAGCTCACCACGGTGAGCCTTCCCGCCGGTCTGGAGACCATCGGGTTTGCGGCCTTTGCCGGTTGCTACCAGTTGACCAGCATCACGCTGCCGTCGACGGTGACATTTATCGATGACTACGCCTTTGCCGGCTCGGCACTGACGAGCGTGGAGATTCCTGCCTCGGTAGTATCGCTGGGTAAGGGTCTGTTTGCCCGCTGTGAGGCGTTGACCACTGCTGTGATCAACTGCATGACGGTGAGCAATTTCGCCTTCCTGGGCGACATCGCCCTGTCCAACGTGCAGCTGGGCTCTGGTGTGAAACTCATCCAGAACGGCGCTTTCAATGGCTGCAAGGCCCTTAAGTCGCTGACCATTGACCCTGCCTGCCGCATGAGCCACATCGGCGAGGAGGCCTTCATCAACTCGGGCTTGGAGAACATCGACCTGACCACGCTGGGCGTGGGCACCATCGGTGACTGGGCATTTGCCCAAACGCGCTTGAGCAGCATGGTCGTGCCCGATGCCATGACCGACCTGGGTGTCGGTGCCCTGGCACACAACCCGCTGCTGACCAGCGTCGTGCTCCCCTCGTTGGGACACCGTGCCGGTACGCGTGGCGCACCCAGCCGCTTTGCGCTGGAAGAGATTAAGGACTACACCTTTGCCGGCAACGAAGTGCTCAATGCCGGTTCGATGATTGGCGAGGGTGTGACCAGCATCGGCAGTTATGCGCTCTACAACGTGTGCGCCGAGATGGACACGATGCGTCTGCCTTCCACGCTCACCTACCTGGGTGACCGTGCTATGGCCGGCATGACGGGTATGCAGGTCCTCAAGACCGATGCCGAGAGCGTTCCCTCGCTGGGTAACGAGGTATGGGCCGGCGTGAACCAGCCCAGCGTGCCCCTGATTGCTCCCAATCCCTCGAGCGAGATGCTGTATAAGCAAGCTGACCAGTGGATGGACTTCTACTTCCAGAGCACGATAGACTTCATCCTGGGTGATGTAGACGGTGACGGAGAGGTGACCATCAGTGACGTTACCCTGCTGGTCGACTACCTGCTCGCGGGTGAGGCTACCATTGACCTGAATGCTGCCGACGTTGATGGCGACGGCTCACCGAGCATCGGTGACGTTTCGCTCATCATCGACATGCTGCTGAACAGCTCGTCCAGCCTGTCGTTGTCGACCATCCATGCCATCGCAGCCGACCGTTGCATCACCACCGGCGATGCCTTGATCGTGCAGCCCGTGACCTTGCGTCCCGGCGAAACGCGCACCGTCGAGGTGGCCCTTGACAACACCGAGCACGAGTACACTGCCGTGCAGTGCGAGATCGTGCTGCCCGAGGGCGTAAAGCTCGTGGGTGTCGAGGGTATCGACCGCGGCCGTCAGCACACCTGCCGCAGCATGGGCAACAAGGTGGATGACAACGTGTACACGATGATTGAAGCATCGCTGGAACTGGACCGCTTTGCCGGTGACCATGGCAACATCGTGCGTCTGACGATCGCTGCCGGCGACGAGTTTGCTTCGAGTGATGCCGAGGTCATGCTGACCAACGTCGTGCTTGTCGCTCCGGACCACAGGAGGTTCCTGGCTGGCGACGCCATCGGCCACATCAACGACGGCTCGGGCGTTGAGCAAATCAATGCCGACAAGCAGGTGGCCAGCGTACGCTACATCAACGTGGCCGGTATGGAGAGCAACGAGCCCTTCGACGGCATGAACATCGTGGTGACCACCTACACCGACGGCACTACGACCACTGCCAAGGTGCTCAGGTAATCCTGAGGCCAGAAAAACAGGCACGGGCAGCCCCTCATGCGCGAGGCGGCTGCCCGTGTTGCACATGTCCCGGTCTGGTGGCTATAGTTGTTCCCAAGGGCACTCAACGCAACTTTTTGTTAAAAGTGGCGATGAATTCGGGGAAAAGGACTATATTTGCATGTTTAAAGCAATAGATAATTAGAAAACTATGATTAAAAGACTTATCATAGCACTTTTCGTGATGTCCGCCATCACGGCATCGGCCCTGGATGTGAATACCACTGCCGGTGGCCTGTCGGGCGCCGTCACGGATTTGAATATCACGACGCTGCGGGTATCGGGCACCATGAACGCCCACGACTTCTACTTCATCTCGGGTAATCTGCACCGCCTCACGGCGCTGGACCTCGGCTCGGTGAAGGTTGAGGGGGTAACGGCCACAGTGCCTTATTACTGGTGCCATAACTTTGAGGCCGACGTGATTCCCGTGTGTGCCTTCAACGACATGGATCTGGAGAGCGTCGTGCTGCCCACCAGTTTGTCGGGAATCGGCAGGGGCGCCTTTGCCAGTTGCAAGCGCCTCACCGCCATCACGCTGCCCGCTACGCTCGACAGCATCGGCAACTATGCGTTTGCCGGCTGTGAGTCGCTGGTGTCTGTCACGCTGCCCGCCCAGGTGGAGCGCGTGGGCGCTGGCGCCTTCATGCGCTGCACGTCACTCACGAGTCTGACTGTGGAGCCGTCGAGCCGCCTGCGTTCCATCGATGCCACTGCCCTGATGGACTGCCCGTCACTCACGACGGTAGCCTTGGGCCCCGCTCTGCAGCAGATGGGCGAACGCGTGTTGGCCGGTACCGGCATCCAGCAACTGGACCAGAGCGGAAACGAGAACCTGAAGGGCATCGGTGACTGGGCCTTCGTGATGACCCCGTTGACTGCCGCCCACCTGCCGTCGAGCCTGACGGACCTGGGTAGCGGTGCCTTCATGAACCTTGGCACCCTGGGCAGCGTGGAGCTCGGGGGCGGTATCGCCCATGTCAGTGACTACACGTTTGCCTCAACGGGCCTCAACTCCCCGATTGACCTGACCGGAGTGGCCACGCTGGGTAATTACGCCATGTATAACGACTCGCAGTTGTCCACCGTGGTGCTGCCCTCCACGCTTACCTACCTGGGTGACCGTTCCATGGCCGGCATGACGGGCCTGACTGCCCTGACCAGCGAGGCCGAGGAAGTGCCTGCGCTGGGCGACAGCGTGTGGGCCGGCGTGAACCAGCAGCAGGTGCCGCTGACGGTTCCCGACGCTGCACTGGAGCAGTACAAGGCGTCGCCGCAATGGCAGGACTTCCTGTACGGCAGCAGCTGGCTCAAGGGTGACGTCAATGCCGACGGCGAGATTACCGTTGCCGACATCAACGTGATTATCGACATCATCCTGGGCCGCAGGTACAATGACGAGACCATGAAGCGTGCCGACGTGAACGGTGACGGCGAGATCACTGTTGCCGACATCAATGTCATCATTGAATTCATCCTGCATCCCAGCAGCGCTGCTCCTGCACGTGACGTGAACACCGGTGACCAGCTGCACCTCAATGATGTGGCCATGCAGCCCGGTGACCAGCGCACGCTCATCGTCACCCTGGACAACGCCAAGAATTACAGCGCCCTGCAGTGCGACATCACGTTGCCCATGGGACTGTCGCTCGTCGAGGTGGCTGCTGCCGCTGGACACGAGGGCATGACCGGCGTGGTTGACGGTGCAACGACGCGTGTAGTGACCTATTCGATGGCCAGACGTGCGTTTGACAACGAGCAGGGCGTGGCACTGGCTGTTACCGTGCGCGCTGATGCCGCACTGGCCGGCGAGAGCGAAATCGTGCTGAGCAACGTAGTCTTGGGTGATGCCGCCGACGGATCGTGGCATGCTGCCGACACCCGTGCCCGCGTGAACAACAGCACGGGCATTGACGACCTTACCGCCACGGCCGACCGCGTGTGGGTTGAGGGCCGCACCCTGTGCATCGACACGCGCAGCGAGGGCACTGCCCATGTGGCAGCCATCAACGGCACCACCCGCGCCATCCGCCTCGACGCCGGCGTGACACGTCAGGCACTGGAGGCCGGCTTCTATGTGGTGACGCTCAACGGCAAGAGCTACAAGATTGCCATCAGGTAACAAGACATCACTGAACGATTACAATTTATACCAATAGATATCAATGGGTAAGAATAAACTCAAGAAATTTGCCGACATGGAGCGCATGGAGTGCGTGTTCCAGTTCCCCTTTGCCGTGGTGACGCAGCAGGGAGGGTGTCCCATGCGCGGCAAGTGGAATGAGCAGTACTTCAAGAACGGCAACCCCATCGTGCTCGAACTGGGGTGCGGCAAGGGAGAATATGCCGTGGGGCTGGCTCAACGCTTCCCCGGCAAGAACTACATCGGCGTGGACATCAAGGGTGCCCGCATGTGGACCGGTGCCAAGCTGGCGACCGAGTTGGGTTTGCCCAACGTGGCCTTTCTGCGCACGAGCATCGAACTGATTGACCGCATGTTTGCCCCCGACGAGGTGTCCGAGATATGGATTACCTTCCCCGACCCGCAGATGAAGAAGGTGAACAAGCGGCTCACCTCCGCACGCTTCCTGGACAACTACCGCCACATCCTGTGTGACGGCGGCCTTGTCCACTTGAAGACCGACAGCCCCTTCCTGTACACCTACACCCATGCCCTGGTCGAGGAAAACCATCTGCCCGTCGAGGCCGACACCGACGACCTGTATGCCAGCGGCCTGGCCGACGACATCATGGACATCAAGACACACTACGAGATGCAGTGGCTGCAACGTGGCCTGACCATCAAGTACATCCGTTTTGCTCTGCCTCACGGCGTGGAACTCATCGAGCCCGACATCGACATCGAGCCCGATACCTACCGCAGCTACAACCGCGGCTACATCCAGATGCCCCAGCTGATGTCTGACGAGGACAACGGCGCCCGGCGCTAATCAACGAGACTAATCACAAAATAATCATAACACTTAAAACCAATAACTAACAACTAAGTATGACCATTTATCCTAATCTGATACTCGACGCCCTGCGCACCGTGCGCTATCCCGGAACGGGAAAAGACATCGTGGAGATGGGCATGGTGAACGACGACATCCGCATCGACGGCAACCGCGTGAGCCTGTCGCTGACATTTGAAAAACCTACCGACCCCTTCATCAAGAGCGTGGTCAAGGCCGCCGAGGCCGCCATTCTCGCCCATGTGGGCAGTGAAGTGGACATCAAGGGCAATATCGGGGTGAAGACCGCTCAGGACAACCCCGTGCGCAAAATAGAAAAACCCCTGCCCGGCGTGAAGAACATCATCGCCGTGAGCTCGGGAAAGGGCGGTGTGGGCAAGTCCACTATCGCCTGCAATCTGGCAGTGGCCCTCGCCATGCAGGGCTACCGCGTGGGCCTGCTCGATGCCGACATCTTCGGCCCCTCGATGCCCAAGATGTTTGGTGCCGAGGACGAGCAGCTGTACATGCATGAGGTGGATGGCAAGAACCTGATCATCCCCCTGGAGAAGTATGGCGTGAAGATGCTCTCGCTGGGATTCTTGGTGGATAAGGAGAAAGCCATCCTGTGGCGCGGTGCCATGGCCAGCAACGCCCTACGGCAACTCATCAACGAGGCCGACTGGGGCGAGTTGGACTACTTTGTCATCGATCTGCCCCCCGGCACCAGCGACATCCACCTGACCTTGGTGCAGACGCTCCCCATCACAGGAGCCATCGTGGTCACCACGCCCCAACAGGTGGCGCTGGCCGACGCCCGCAAGGGCATCAGCATGTTCATGGGTGAGCATGTGGGCGTGCCCGTGCTGGGCATTGTCGAGAACATGTCGTGGTTCACACCGGCCTCTCATCCCGATGAGCAGTACTTCATCTTCGGGCGCGACGGTGGTAAGCAGTTGGCCGAGACGCTGGGCGTGGAGCTGCTGGGACAGATTCCCCTGGTGGCAGGCATCTGCAAGGGCAGTGACGACGGTATGCCCGTGGTGCGTGCCAACGACGTGAGCGGAGCCGCCTTTAAGAAGCTCGCCACGCGCGTGATGGACGCCATCGACCGCCGCAACAAGACCTTGCCTCCCACCGAGGTCGTAGAAACGCATTGATTATGTTTTATCAGCTTTAAGTATATCAACCAAAATCCAATCGATTATGAAAAAGATTATCGCAATGCTGGCTGTAGTGGCAATGCTGCTCCCCAGCTGTGGCTCGGTCCCCATTACTGGCCGCAAACAGTTGAATCTCGTCAGTGACGCTGAGGTGCTGCAGGCAAGCCTCCAGCAATATGCCAGCTTCATGCAGACGGCAACGCTCTCGACGCAGAAGGCCAAGAGCGCCCAGGTAACCCGCGTCGGCCAGCGCATCGCTGCCGCCACCGAGGCCTATCTCAAGTATGCCGGCCTCGAGAGTGAGTTGCAGAATTTCGCATGGGAGTTCAACCTGGTCAAGAGTGATGATATCAATGCCTGGTGTATGCCCGGCGGCAAGATCGTGGTCTATGAGGGCATCATGAACCTTGTCAGCAGTGACGACGAGTTGGCTGTGGTAATCGGCCATGAGGTGGCCCATGCCGTTGCCAAGCACAGCAATGAGCGCATGAGTCAGCAAGTGCTGGCCGAGTATGGCGCCAATGCCATCGGCATCCTGACCAGCGGCAAGAGTGCTGCCACCCAGCAGATTGCCCAGCAGGTATATGGCCTGGGCGCACAGTATGGCGTGATGCAGCCCTTCTCGCGCAAGCACGAGAGCGAGGCCGACAAGATGGGCCTGGTATTAATGACCATCGCTGGCTATAACCCTGATGTCGCCGTGACTTTCTGGCAGAAGATGCAGGCATCCTCGTCCAACAGTGTGCCCGAATTCATGAGTTCGCACCCGAGCCATGAGACGCGCATCAGCGACATCATCAAGTGGCTCCCCGAGGTCAAGAAAACTTACGGTGCCAAGTAAATGAGACATTTGTATCGCATCCTTTTCCTGTCATTGGCGTTATTGCCCTTGACAGGAACGGCACGCACCATAGCCGACTTCTTTGCGAGTGAGCCGGGGACCATTTTCCCCCTGCTCACCCGCACCCATCGGCTGGATATGGTAGACTACTACAACAGTGGCCAGCAGGTCGCCATTGCCAACAATCTGGCAGGCGATAGCCGCTTGTTGGAGCTGGACAGCTGTTACCTCAAGTTGCAGTCCAGTGGCAGCAAGGTGGTGGAGATGCTGATGCGTCAAGTGGGCAAGGACACGGTGATCACGGTCATCGAGACGGTGATGACACCCGTGCCCGACAGCCGCCTCACGCAGTGGAACGTCCATTGGCAGCGATATGTCAGCGACCGCCTGTTCCCGCAACTGGCCATCGACGATTTCATCGTCCGCAAGATGCCGCGCGAACTGCGGGCCGACCTCCAGGATGCGATGATATTCCCGCTCATCAGACTCATCTTCACGGGTAATCGCCACGACACCATCGAGGCGGCTCATGGCCTGGAGCAGTTCCTGGTACCCGATGAGTACAAGCGCTTTGCACCTTATCTGAAGCCGACGCTGAACTACCGCTTCAACGGCTTGAGAATCAAACCCGTCAAGTGAAATGGGTGTACCATCGTCACAGCAGCCCCAGGGCATGACACTCAGCGCCTTCAATGCGCGCATCGAGCGCGTCATTGCCGGTGAAGCCATTCTGCAGAACCAGTGGGTCATCGCCGAGACCAGCGACATGCGCCTCAACCGCAGCGGTCACTGCTATCTGGAACTCATCGAGAAGGACAAGCAGGGAGCGACCATCGCGCGCATCAATGCCGCCATCTGGGGCAGCAAGTACTCGCGCATCTACTATGATTTCCTCAACGCCACCGGGCAGGTGCTGGCGACGGGTATGAAGGTGCTGGTCAACGTCACGGCAACCTTCCATGGCCAGTATGGCCTCAAGGTGGTTATCAACGACATCAACCCCGAGTACACCCTGGGCGATATGGCTCGTCAGCGGCAGGAAATCATCAACCGTCTCACCGCCGAGGGCGTCATCGACCTCAACAAGCAGCTGCCATGGCCCCAGGTGCCGCAGCGCATCGCCATCGTGTCGGCCGAGGGCGCGGCTGGCTATGGCGACTTCATGAACCAGTTGACCGGCAACCCCTACGGGCTGCAGTTCTACACCTGCCTGTTCCATGCGGTCATGCAGGGCAACCAGACTGTGCCCACCGTCCTTGCCGCGCTCGACCGCATCAACAGCCACATCGACTTGTTTGACTGTGTGGTCATCATCCGTGGCGGCGGTGCGACATCCGAGCTCAACTCGTTTGACAACTACGACCTGGCGGCCAGCGTGGCCCAGTTCCCCATTCCCGTGATTGTGGGCATCGGGCATGAGCGTGATGTGACAGTGCTCGACTATGTCGCCTCCATGCGTGTCAAGACGCCGACCGCTGCCGCCGAGTGGCTCATCCAGTGTGGTACAACGGCATTGGCCCACTTGGGCACCCTGCAGGATACCATTGTTACCACCGTGCGCGACATCGTCGGTCAGGCAAGGGAGCAACTGGCCCACTACACCAGCCTGATTCCCGCCACTGCGAGCCGCATCATCGACACCAACCGCGTCCGTCTCGACAATCATGCGCGCAACATCCCCTTTGCTGCCAGCAACCTCATTGCTAGCCAGCGCACAAGCCTCGAGCGCGCCATCGAGCGTATCAACGATGCCGTGGCCAGGACCATGCAGCGCGAGCAACAACGGTTGCAGTCGCTGGGCGACAAGGCTGAACTGCTCTCGCCCGAGAATACCCTGCGCCGAGGTTATTCGCTCGTCAGGGTGGGGGACAAGTGCGTCACCACGGTCGAGCAGGTGCAGCCCGGTGATGTCATCACTATCCAGTTTGCCGACGGCACTGCCGACGCCACCGTCAACTGAATGAGATAAAACGAAAAATTTGAATACAAATCATAGCATGATATTATGGAAGAAAACACCCAGATGACCTATACTCAGGCCATTACCGAACTTGAAGAACTCGTGCAGAAGATGCAGGACCCCCAGTGCAGCATCGACAACCTGAGCCAATACACCCAACGCAGCAAGCAACTGCTTGGCATCTGCCGCAGCAAGCTCACTGCCGTTGACGCTCAAGTCAAGCAAATCCTTTCCGACATCCAGCAGCAGGAGTCGTAATGCACGGTATTTGGCTGGAAATCAAAAACAAAGGATAAAGCTTTACAGGGTTGAATGTGCAGGATAGATAAACTATTCTCTTATCTGTTTGAGCTATTCACCAAAAAATTACTACCTTTGCACCCGCAATGATAGCGAAGGTCGAGCGGAAAACGTGTATTATTGGTTTTCCCAAGCCGCACCCTATCTGAGCTGAAAGCAAACCACGCGCCTGTGGCGAAATTGGTAGACGCGCCAGACTTAGGATCTGGTAACTCCGGTTGTGTAGGTTCGAGTCCTATCAGGCGCACAGAATGCATAAAACCCGCTGAT
>JAEEGJ010005271.1_pt1 | contig 41198 bp, 29 predicted proteins | sample 8958761 | NCBI WGS metagenome assembly JAEEGJ01 (sample SAMN16246546, study PRJNA631951) | gut metagenome | biome: gut microbiome; feature: rumen; material: RS-attached | host: Bos | place: Iran: Karaj | collected 2018-10 | reverse complement strand
GAAAAACTGAGGACGAGAAGGACCAAGATGCAACACGTTGAGATCCGCAAGTCAACACGTTGAGATCCGCAAGTCGACACGTTGAAATCTGGAAGTCGACACGTTGATTTTTTTTAACCTTAAATTTGGCGGAAACAAGAATATTGAATACCTTTGCAGTCAGAATAGCGGAAATGGGAATCTGGTGTGAATCCAGAACTGTCCCGCAGCTGTAAGTTCCGTTGAATCCGTGATGGGAAGAAAGCCACTGGAGCAACATTCTGGGAAGGCATCATCAGTCAGGAGGAACAAGTCAGAAAACCTACCGCCAATTCTATGTTATAACCATTTAACTAATGCGCGAGGACGTGTTTGTATAACTAATTAAAATAAATGTAAAGAAAATGAAAAAGATTTATTTCATGGCAATGCTGCTGTGTGCAGGTTTTGCCTTCACTTCTTGTGATGAAGATGATGAATTGGAACCAAATGCTGTTGAGGACAACACCCTGACATTAACTTTCGAGGGAAGTTATTTCGACGCTCTGATTGACTCACCTCAATATGGCGGCAAACTGCTCTATGGCGAGAATGCAAAGAATTACAGTTGGACGGATGCCACAACCAAGATAACAGGCGGAATGACCAACGCATGGGGTGGTGAATATGGCTTTGCTGAAGGCGGTGTTGCCATCAGCAACTATATTGATTCAAACATCAGCGAGGCACGCACTTATACTGACCAGCTGTCGGTTCCCGTAAGTAATGGCAGCAAAAATTTCGCTGTTGTATATTGCGGTGCAAGCATCAGTTTCTCTGACGGATCAGCTCACATTATCAATTCAATGGACATCATCCCCACCACCTATTTGTTGAGCATTATCAGAAATGGTGACGGCTATGCTAAAGCATTGAAGGAAACTGGTGACTATTGCAAAGTAATCATTACCGGCTTCAATGGTGAAGTGAAAACCGGCAATATTGAACTGATGATTGCAATGGAGGGCGGTTTTCTGACAAAATGGTTCGAAGCTGACCTGACTTCACTGGGTAAAGTTACAAAGCTGGAATTCTCGATGGCCAGCAATGACGTTTCCGACTGGGGCATGAAAGCTCCCACCTACTTCGCATTCGACAACGTAGAGATCCAAAAGTAAAGACCTTTTTCCTGCTCAAAAGATTCTGTCGTGAGAGGATAATTACTTTGATGAGACAAAAAAAAATATATGTGTACATGCTGCTGACAGTCATTAGTCTGTTGGCAGCATGTTCTGGTTCTGAGAATGGCATAGAAGAAGAGAATTTCACCAATACAGGTCAAGGTGTCTTCATCCTCAACGAAGGCAATTACAATAGTGGGAACAGTACCCTCTCCTATTACAATCCAGAAACAAAAACCGTAGAGAACGGGGTCTTCAAAAGAGCGAATGACCGCAAATTAGGTGATACAGGTCAATCCGTCACCATACATGATGGAGTGGCTTATATCGCTGTCGAAAACAGCGGCATTGTTTGGGGGATTGACACTGAGACATTCCGTGTAAAAGGACAATTGACATCTTCTCAAACCGAACACATGATAAATCCCCGCTACGTTCATGTCATTAGCGACACGAAAGCTTATGTGACAGATCTTTATTCACCATACATCACCATTTTCAACCCAAAATCATTTCAGCACATCGGTAGCATCAGTATTCCTGAGGCGAAATCAAACGGCTATGCCAGCACGGAGCTAATGGTAAAATATGGAAAATACGTGTTTGTCAATTGCTGGTGCTACACCGATTTGATTGTTGTGATAGATACTGAACAAGATGCCGTCGTAGACTCCATCCATCTGAAAACCAGTTTTCAACCCAAAAGCATGATATTGGATGCACGAGACAAATTGTGGGTTATTACAGATGGGGGCTATACCACGAATGACGATTCCTATGGAGAAAACATACCCCATCTATATAGAATTGACGCAGAAACTCATTCGATAGAAGACGATCAAGCATTGGATACCGACGAATCAACCGTTCAAATCGCCATTAACTCAACTCGAGACACGCTCTACATAATCAACAACGACATTTATCGAATGGGCATCCAGGAGAACCATGTGCCCGTACGACCTTTTATCCAAGCACCCAAAGATAACAAGGGAGCACGACACAAACTATATGGAATTAACGTGAATCCACGCAACGGAGACATCTATGTGGCCGATGCTGTAGATTATTCACAAAGCGGTATGATATATCGCTATTCTCGAGAAGGTGCATTACTAGACCAATTCAGAGTAGGCATCAATCCCAATGGATTTGCTTTCAAATAAAATATGTTCGCATGAGAAGACATCATTACTTTATATTATATTATCTCCCATTTCTACTATGTGTCCTTTCCTTATCTTCTTGTTCGGATAAAGATCCCATAACAGGTCCAGTACCCATTATCACATGGAAAATGTCAGGAGGACGCTTTACCACCTATACAGGTGAGACCATTATGCTTGTCCCTGATATAGAGAATATCGATGAGACTACCACTTACCAATGGAGTATCGATGGAAAAACCGTAGGTACCGCTGACAGTTATACTTTCCTATCAGAAACAACTGGGGAGTATTATATAGCCTTTCATGTCACCAACAAATTCGGCTCTGCTGATGACGAAGTCAAAGTTACCGTGAAAGAACGTACTACGGAGCTCTGGCCAGAAATACCACGTAATGACAGTACCTTCACATGGAAATTTCCATTCACGGATATCAATATACCCATTGGACGTGACATTCATCTGCGTCCATACATGCAGACTTGTAATAATGGCGTGACATATACTTGGACGATGGATGGAACAACAATCTCCAATACCCAAGAAACTGTCTTTACGGGGACAAGCGAAGGACGGTATCTGCTGAACCTGACAGCCACACGGAATGATTCCATCCTTGGAACTCAAGATTTCACCATCAACGTATGCCCTGCCGCAGGAGTATATCGTCGGAACCAATCTGGAGCATCTATGGTAAACAAAATCTTTGAATACATGCCCGCTCCTGGCCATCAAGTAAATGGATACATTATTGTGGGTGAAAGTTTTCCCAAAGGCTGTACTCATGAACAAGCTTGCAATATCGTACTTGATCATTTCCGCAACCGATGGATGGCAAGTCTTGGAGGGCAAGGGGGGTACTTGATAGCTGGTTTCGATCACAGCGTACCCAATAAAGGTAATGAATACGATCTCTGCATTAAAGGAAATCCATTCAATTACCAATCTGAGCCAGGCATTATTTGGGTTAGTCAGGATGTTAATGGAGATGGACTTCCCAATGATTTATGGTATGAACTGGCTGGTTCGGAATATGGAACAACCAATGAACGTCAAGAGTATGCCATTACATATTATCGTCCACAGGATGCATGCTCTTCAGTAGGATGGCGTGACTTGGATGGCACAGAAGATTACATTCCCTACATGAGTTATTGGAATCCCCAACCTTATTATTGGCAAGATTGGCAAGAAAGTGATGAAATGACATTCTTTGGAACTCGCCTTCTCAGTCATCACACTTATGCTAATGGCTATTCTGATATTCCACCTTATGATTGGGGATATGCAGACAACTATGGTTCTGATTTTATTGAGGGGTCAGAAGGGAAAATGGGTTATTACCATATCCAGCAGGCTCGCACCTGGGATGGAAAAGAAGCAAACCTAGAATACATAGATTTTGTGAAAGTCCAGACTGCTCAAACAGGATGGACACCTAATCTTGGAGACATCAGTACGGAAATTTATTACATTGGCGAAGTTAAGTGATGAGGTATTTATTGGTCATCTCTATACTTCTCGCATGCTCAAGCATGATGGCTCAGGATACTCTTCGCACGATACAAGTAAATGCGACGAGAAGGCTTCGGGATACAGGTATTCAGAAGACCACGTTGGACACCTCGGTTCTTCATGATAACATTTCCCTTTCTATGGCTGATATCTTGTCAAAGCACACCACCCTTTTTATTAAGACATACGGACGTGCCACAGAATCTACAGCAGAATTCCGCGGTACCTCACCCAGCCACACTCAAGTCCTTTGGAATGGGATACGAATCAATTCTCCCATGCTAGGAACGTTGGACTTTAGCACTATTCCGGGTTATCTTGTCGATGAAACTACTCTTTATCATGGGGCATCCAGTATCAACATCTCTGGTGGCGGTTTAGGTGGTGCAGTAGAACTTAAGACCAAACCAACAGATTTCCAAGGGACATCTCTCCAATACATCCAAGGTCTCGGATCATACAGCACTTATGATCAATTCCTTCGGGCAACCTACACAAACAATCACTGGAGCAGTAGCACACGAATCAATTATTCAACGTCCAAAAATGATTTCTTCTATACAAATTATGACAAGAAAGTGGACGAAAGAGACCAAGAAGGCAACATTATACATAGCTATCATCCAAGAGAGAGAAACAAAAGTGGATATTTTGATGATTTGCATGTGATGCAAGATGTCTTTTATAATGATTTAAAAGGAAATCGCATTGGACTCATGGCCTGGTATTCCTATATCAATCGAGGTCTTCCCTTCTTAAGTGTAGATTACAAAGATGATAGCGATTTTACCAACGAGCAGAAATATAACACAGCACGAGCAGTCTTCTCATGGGACCACAGTCTTGAAAAATGGAAATTAAGTTTAAAAGGTGGCTATCAATACCAAGATGTAGCCTATGACTATTTTACCACCCGAGAAGAGACCAACACAAACATCACGCACAGCAAGAGCTTCACCAACATGGGAACCTTCCAATGTGAAGCTGATTTTATACCCAACGAGCATTGGATGTTGCAAGCAAACTTATCTACAAATTACAATCATGTACGCAGCTATGATCGCAGTCCTTTCCATATCGGAGACAATTATGATAAAGGACGTATGGAAAACGATGTATCTATCCAAGCTCGATGGCGTCCTATTCAGCGATTTTCTATGGCTGTCGTATTACGGGAAGAAGTATATCGCGATGATTTCGTTCCTTTGATTCCTGCCTTTTTTGTTGACTATATGATTTGTCGTCCATGGAATTTGGTCTTGAAAGCATCTGTTGCCCGCAACTATCGCTACCCTTCTATGAATGATTTGTATTTTCAGCCTGGAGGGAACCCCAATCTTAAACCGGAATCAGGTTTCACATACGATGGAGGAATAGAATTCAAAATTCCCATTCGTAACGCAGAAATAAACGGGAACATAAGTGCTTTCGATTCCTATATCGACGACTGGATCCAGTGGCTTCCAAACACGAAAGGTTTTTGGGAACCAAGTAATATTCGCAAAGTTCACAACTACGGAACTGAGATGAGACTGAACATTGACTACAAACTTACCCGTGATTGGCGATTACAAATAAGCGGCAACAAAGCTTTCACACCTTCCATCAATCGAGGCGAGAAACTTAATTCCAATGATTCTTCCTATGGAAAACAACTTTGCTATGTGCCACGCCATTCAACAAACTTATGCGGTCAGATATCCTGGAAAAACTGGAGTTTTTCATATAAATGGAATCACTATAGTGAACGTTTCACGACAACCAGCAATGAAGTTAATTATATCACAGGTCGGCTGAAGCCTTACTACATGTCAGACATCAGTTTAGAGAAGACCTTTTTATGGAGATGGGGACACGCCTCAATAAAAGGGGTTATCAACAATCTCTTTGATACTGAATACGTAACGGTTCTGTCCCGTCCAATGGCACCACGGAACTATGAGATATACTTTGAATTTCGACCACAATGGAAAAGAAAATCATCTGTAAATTAATCTGCTTGCTGACATATGTTTGTGGCGTACTCATAACAGCCTGCCAACACCATGAGTCCATTTCTACCAACGAGGAGGGCGACACCATATCACTACGTTACGCCCGCAACCTGACAATGGTGCAATATGAGAATCGCCTGGAAGTCTTTCAACGCAATCCCTGGGATACCAGCAAAATACTGAATCACTACACGATTGTTCAAGAGAAAGGAAAATATCCCAACGAAGTATTGGTACCATTGAAGAAAGCTGCAGTCTTCACCTCTGTTCATTGCGCTCTATTACAAGAATTAGGTGTGGAGACCTCGATTGGAGGTGTATATGATCTCCAATACATACATCTTCCGTTTATCACGCAGAAAGTAAAAGCAGGTTCCATTCTGGATCTTGGGAACGCCATGAATCCCAACATTGAACTTGTCATGGAACTTCATCCTGACGCATTAATGCCCAATCCCTTTGAGAATAGCGGAGGATATGGCCGTTTGGAACAATTGGGTATTCCCATCATAGAATGTGCCGACTATATGGAGGTAAGTCCTTTGGCACGAGCAGAATGGATGCGCTTCTATGGACGTCTTTTTGGAGTGGGAAAGGAAGCTGACAGTTTATTCCTCCAGATTGAACAACGCTATCTCTCATTATGTGAAAAGGCTTTGCAAGCCAAGTCTCACCCCAAACTGATCTGCGACATTCCTTACAGCGGGCAATGGATGCTTCCTGGTCATGAAAGTACGATGGGACAAATGTATAATGATGCAGGAGCAGACTATGTTTTCAATGATCTGAAAGGTGCAGGCAGCATTCCTCTAAGCATCGAGCATGTCCTGGATCGCGCCTTGACATCAGACATCTGGATATTCAAGCATCATGGTCCTATCACTCGTAAACAAATTTACCAAGACACTCCCTTGCTTAAGGATGTTCCTGCCTCCATGTGGTTCTGCGATACCTCCACAAGCGGGTTCTACGAGGAGACACCCTTCCATCCAGAGCGTTTATTGGCCAATTTAGTACAAATTTTGCATCCAGAACTTGGCATTCAAGCAGAAAAAGCGTATTTTTGCTCCTACGAATGAAACAGGTAAGCATTTTAATCGCATTAGCTTTGACAGTAGCCCTCTTAGCTGTTGCCAATCTGCTATGGGGCTCTCTCAGTATCCCCATAGAGGATGTGTGGCGCATCCTATGTGGTGAGGAAATTGAGGGACACGCAAGTTGGACCTACATCATTCGTCAAAGTCGCGTGCCTCAGATGATTACAGCCATTCTTTGTGGTGCCTCGTTAAGCACGTGCGGTCTTATGCTCCAAACCACCTTTCGCAATCCTTTGGCAGGTCCTTCCATTTTAGGAATAGATTCTGGTGCTAATTTGGCAGTAGCCATCGTGATGCTTCTTTTAGGAGGAACGGTCACCTTGGGAAGTCTCAGTATAGCTGGATACTTGCTTGTGGTTATGGCAGCTATGGTGGGCGCATTGTGTATCATGATGCTTTTAATGTTACTTTCCCGCATACTGCACAGCAAGGTGATGCTCCTCATTACAGGCGTTATCATCAGTTATGTTACGGGTAGCATCATCCAATTGCTCAACTACACAGCTACTGAAGAAGGAGTTCATAGTTTCATCCTTTGGGGTATGGGAAACTTCAGCAACGTAAGCATGGACCGCTTGCCACTCTTCAGCCTTCTCATTCTGATAGGACTCTTTATGGCATTACTCATGATAAAACCTCTGGATGCTCTTCTGCTGGGTGACCGCTATGCACAGAATCTAGGAATACGCATTCAGCGGGTTCGACAAGGTCTGCTTCTCATCACAGGTATACTGACAGCTACCACGACTGCTTTCTGCGGCCCAATTTCCTTTTTAGGATTGGCAGTTCCGCATATTGCACGCTTAACACTTGGTACCAGCATCCATCGTGTCCTCTTGCCTGGTGCCATGCTGATGGGGGCGATATTGACACTCATCTGCAATCTGTTGAGCACCTTGCCACGAAATGGCAGCCTCATTCCTATCAATGTGATTACTCCCATCATTGGATCGCCTGTCATCTTGTATGTCATTCTAAAGAGAGACAAATAAAACAAACATAGTACAAACAACAAAAACTTACTGACATGAAAAAGATAATCTTTGCTTTGATTGCCACACTGATGAGTTTCAACTCAATGGCAGAAGTTACCTACCAAGTGATTCCACTTCCTCAATCCATCAAACTTGACCCATCGGGCAAGAGTGCGCAACTGATTAAGGGACAAGTTGTTTTGTATCCTGCTGACAATGCAATGATGAAGCGAAACGCTCAGTTCGCACAAGAATTTCTGGGCCTGACGCCTCAAGCTGCCGCCAAGAAAGTGAAGACACCCGTCAACCTGACGCTAGGCCTTCAGAGTGAGAATCCTGATGCCTACCAGATAACGATTGACAAGAAGGGGATCACCATCCAGGGCGCCAGCGAAAGCGGAGTCTTTTATGGCATCCAAACCTTACGCAAGAGTGTGGCTCTCGAGGAGGGCGACACCATCTCCCTACCCTTTGCTACAATAATTGGCGAACCACGTTTCCAATATCGTGGCACGATGCTCGATTGCGCACGTCATTTCTTCCCCGTTACCTTCATCAAGGAATTCATCGATATCCTTGCCCTGCATGGAGTGAACAAGTTTCATTGGCATCTGACTGACGACCAGGGGTGGCGTTTCGAAGTAAAGGCTCTGCCTGAGCTTGCCAAGAAAGGAAGCTATCGTCCCTACACCATCATTGGCAGTAATGTAGGGCTGGGTCAGGGCGATCCCATCTGGGACGACACACCTGAAGAAGGCTATTACACGCAAGCTGAACTGCGTGAAATCGTCCAGTATGCCCAAGAGCGTTATATCACCATCATTCCTGAGATTGACCTCCCTGGCCACATGGTGGCAGCCCTCAGCGTGTATCCTAATCTGGGTTGCACAGGTGGTCCTTATTTCGTTCGCCCTTATTGGGGAGTGGATCCTGACGTTCTTTGTGCAGGCAACCCTGAGACTTTGAAATTCATCCACACCGTATTGGGAGAGCTCTGTGAGGTATTTCCCAGCAAATACATTCATGTAGGTGGCGACGAGAGCCCCAGAGACCGCTGGAAGAAATGCGAGAAATGTCAAAACAAGAAGAAAGAATTGCAACTGGACAACGAGGCTCAGCTGCAGACTTACATCCTCAAGGACGTAGAGAAATTCCTTAGCCAGCATGGACGTGAGCTGATCGGATGGGACGAGATTCTCGAAGGAGGCCTGTCAGAAGGCGCTACCGTCATGAGCTGGCGCGGCTACAAAGGAGGCATCACAGCAGCCCGTCTCCACCATCGCGTCATTATGACTCCCACAGACAACTGCTACATCGACTACTACCAACTCAAGAACCAGCGCGCCCAGCCTCATGCCATTGGAGGATATCTGCCTTTGAGCAAGGTCTACGCAATGGAGCCCATTCCAAGCGATCTGACTGAAGAAGAAGGGAAATTCATCTTAGGAGCTCAATGCAATCTCTGGACAGAGTATGTCTTAAGCCCCAAACATGCAGAATACATGCTCCTGCCCCGTCTGGATGCAATGTGCGAGGTTCAATGGCTCCAGCCTGACCAGAAGAACTTCGAAGCCTTCACGACACGTCTGGCCGATATGGAGAAACTTTACAAGAAACTTGGTTACAGCTACTGCACCGCCTACGAGTAATTTGGAGAACAAATCCTCAGTAGCTGAAAAAGGAATATGATTGAACTCAAGAACCTGACTACGGGCTATGGTGAACACATCGTAGCCCGCAGTATCAACTCCATCATCCCTGAAGGAAATCTTATCAGCCTCTTAGGGCCGAACGGTGTGGGCAAGAGTACCCTCCTGCGCACCCTTTGCGCCTTCCAGCCTGCCATCTCTGGCGACATCATCATCAATGGCACCTCTCTCCAAGAACTTACCCAAGCCCAATTGAGCCGAATCATCAGCGTGGTGCTGACAGAGCGACTTGACGTTCGTGCGATGACGGTCCATAATCTTGTTTCCTTGGGACGAAGCCCCTATACAGGCTTCTGGGGACGACTGGATGAGGAAGACGAGAGGCAAGTACGCCAAGCCATCGACCAAGTGGGGATTTCTGAGCTCTACGAGCGGGAGATTGGGACCCTAAGCGATGGAGAACTTCAGAAAGCCATGATAGCCAAAGCTTTGGCCCAGCAGACTCCCATCATCCTACTGGATGAACCCACAGCTTTCCTGGATTTTCCCTCCAAAGTGGAAATGATGCGCATGTTGCACCGTCTCGCCCACGAGATGAACAAGACTATTTTCCTCAGCACACACGACGTGGAGATGGCTCTCCAACTCAGCGACCAGCTTTGGCTCATGACTGCAGAAGGAGTCCACTCTGGCACGCCTGATGAACTCACAGCCGATGGAAGCCTGGCAGATTTCATCCATATCGAGGGCATCCATTTTGACTCAGAAAGAAAACTGTTCATCATCGAACATTAAGCGGATTCCGCCATCGATTGGCAGCCTTCCGCATCCCATTTGTCGAACTAAAGAAAAGGCAGCGGAAAGACAACACGTTGAAAAGGCAAAATCAACACGTTGAAACCTCGAAGACAACACGTTGATTCTGGCATTTCAACACGTTGCGATTTCTGACGCCAAAAATCGTCCTGCAGGACTTGTGATTTCAGAATTTCAAGTTCAAAGGTTCCTTGAGGGCCACTCCGCAATCCACTTTCAGGGGTTCCTGCAGCAAAACCTTGTAATCCTTCAGGAGACTTTCCCAAACATTCATCGAAGGCACATCGTATCCGCTCCATCCTGAGCCGAAATAGTAGACGAAGGTCTCGCCATCTGTATAGGGTTTCCTGCCTATCACATGACCAATGCCCATCGAGACTTCCTTTTCCAGCGGAAGATATTCCAGCTTGCTCATCTTCTCAGGATACAGACAGGCGACATAGAGCTGACCGTTTCGCGTCTTAGGCGAACTGATATTGTCGGCATAGGCGACGTATTGATTCTTCTTATTGATTATGTATGCGTGAGGATTATCCTTATGCACTACGAGGCCTGAGACGACATCCGTCTTTCCGCTGATGCCTTTATAGGTCACTTCGCAACGCACCAGATGACTGCCCCTGTCCTGTCGAATTAGTCGAGTCTCTGTGAAACCTTCCTCATGCCTGTAGGTCAAACGGGCGGTAAATCTGAGTGGGCCGTTGTCCAATATCTCCACCTCATCGTAAACGATCGAATAGAGGAGGCTGTCGCCACGCATCAAAGCTGGAGCACCACAGCCTAGCGTTGGCCCTACCGTATAGGCATCCATCCCCAATCCATGATCCTCGTGATAGGATACTTTGTTTTTGAATAATCCCTGATACAGGCTGTCGAGGCTGGGAGCAGGTTGATTCTTGGTGAAACAATCTATTCCATGAGGGTTGTCCCTGCGCAAATCCGGCCCATACAGACGCCATGCGTTGCGGTCGTTCTCCCATCCCAAATCATCGCGGCGCTCAGGATAGACACGTCCGCTCACGTCGTTGCGATACTTCTGAGGCTGACCTACCGTGATCTCATAGCGCTCAGTTTCCAGCGGATGAGCCATTGATTGCACCAGCAGAAGGCCATCGTATGTCAGTTGGCTAGGCACCTCCACCCCATCTGCATTTTTTACCAGAATAGGCGTCCCCTGTGCCACACCCAGTTTGGCATACACCTCTTTGGCAGGGAATTCTGCCAGGTCTCTCCTGTTCAGGTCAACAGGATTGGTTACGTGCACCATAACGGTCTGCCCTACTCCACTAAGACTCAGCAGGAAAAAACCAAGAAACAAGAAACTACTCTTTTTCATAATCATAAACTGTCTGTCTGTTCTCTGAGAGAGGACTTTTCGAGGCAAGGCCGTTCTCTCGTTCATCCAGAAGATTCTTTAAAAGGTTCGCGAACTCGTAATTCTTCAGCCCCCAGTTGGGAGCGACAAGCAGGTCTGGGGGACATTGGCTCACAAAGCGCTCCAGGACGAGTGTCTGGGGGAGATGAGCGATATAGTCCAACACCAAACGAATGTAGTCCTCTGCCTTTGGAAGAGGCCAAGGATGACGTTCATACTCGTGAGCGAGAGCCGTTCCTCGAATGATCTGCAACTGATGCAGTTTAAGTGTTGTCAGGGGAAGCTTGGCGATCTCGTCGGCCTGACGCATAAGCTCATCATGGCTCTCCCAGGGGAATCCCAGGATGACATGCCCTCCAACGCGAATTCCTCGCTCTACAGTTCTGCGGACTGCTTCCTTCGTTTGGGCGAACGTGTGCCCTCGATTGACACGACGCAACGTGTCGTCGCTTGCACTCTCTATCCCATACTCCACCAACAGAAAAGTTCGCTGGTTCAGCTCTTCCAAATAATCCAGCAAGGCCTCAGGCATGCAGTCAGGACGGGTCCCTATGACAAGCCCAACGACATCCTCCACGCTGATTGCCTCCTCATACAAAGTCCTCAGGCGCTCTAAATCTCCATACGTGTTCGTGTACGCCTGGAAGTAAGCCAAGTACTTCATTGTCGGATACTTGCGGGCAAAGAAACGCTTCCCTTCCTCCAGTTGCTCGCTCACCGTCTGCGTGGGTTGGCAATAGGCTGGATTGAATGTCTGGTTGAGGCAGAAAGTGCAACCTCCAGTCCCCACCTTGCCGTCCCTGTTGGGACAAGTGAAGCCAGCATTGACAGAAATCTTCTGCACCTTCGTGCCCAACTGTTCCTTCAGCCAGGAGCCAAATTCCACATATTTCATGCCACAAAATTACAAAAAAAACATAAACGTTACCTATCTCCCTCTAAGAAACTCTTTTACTCTCAACGAAAAGTATTATCTTTGCACATAGAAAACAATAAACGAATAGCAAAATGAAGAGATTTTCATTCTTTCTCAGCCTCCTGATAGCCGTCTCTCTGAATAACTTTGCCGGCGAGGACCTGAACCTCAATGACCTCTGTCGTGGTGTTTATAGTGCGCAACGCATCTATGGTGTCACTCCCATGCTTGATGGAGAGAGCTACAGCCAATTGAGCCCAGACCGCAAACAAATCCTGCAATACAGTTTCAAGACAGGCGAGCAGACGGGCGTTATCTTCGATGTCAACAACACAAAGGGGCGACTCAGCATCAGTTCCATCGATGGCTACATCATGAGCCCTACCGAGGCCCACATCCTACTGAAGACTGAGACGAAGAGCATTTATCGGCACAGTCAGACAGCCGTTTACTATATCTATAATGTAAAGAACCGCACCCTCGCTCCACTCTCTGACGGAGGCCCTCAGGAAGTTCCCCTCTGGAGCCGCGACGGGAACATGGTGGCATTCGTTCGCGACAACAACCTCTTCCTGGTCAAACTGCTCTTCGACAATGCCGAAAGCCAGATCACCAAAGATGGCAAGTTCAACGAGATCATCAACGGTAAACCTGATTGGGTCAACGAGGAGGAGTTCTCGTTCAATCGTGCCTTCGATTTCAATGCTGACAATACCATGCTTGCCTGGATACGCTACGATGAGACAAAGGTGCCACTTTACTCCTTCCCTTGGTTCAAGGGGTTGTCTCCTGTGAAAGAAGAATATGCCGATTATCCAGGCGCATACCAATACAAATACCCCATTGCAGGAGCCCAGAACAGCACCGTTACCGTTCAGACCTTCGACATCAAGAGCCGTGTCATTCGAGACATGAAACTCCCTCTCGACCCAGATGGCTACATTCCACGCATCGTCTTCTCGAGTGACCCTGAAAAGCTGCTTGTTCTCACTCAGAACCGTCATCAGGACCGTCTCGACATCTACGTGGCAAATCCTCGAAGCACAGAGTGTCGCGTCATCGTGCGTGACCAGGCAGAAAAATACATTACGGAAGACCCCTACAAAAACTTCCTTCCTCACCCAGGAGGTTTCGTGCTCATGAGCGAAAGGAGTGGCTACAATCACCTTTATCTCTACGAGCTTACTGGCACCCTGAAACGCCAGCTCACGACGGGCAATTTCGTGGTCACCAACTACTACGGCTACGACGAGAAGACAGGCACCGTCTACTACGCCAGCAATCAGGAAGGCCCCACGCGCAAAGCCATCTACAAGAGTGATGCAAAGGGGAAGGTAACCAAGCTCTCAAGTCAAGAGGGCACCAACGACGCTATCTTCAGCACAGGATGCCGCTATTTCATGAACACCTACAGCAATCTCAACACCCCTCCTGTCACTAGCCTTTGCGACAACAATGGAAAGACACTCAAGGTCCTCATTGATAACAAGGAACTGCAACAAACGCTCTCCACCAAAAACATAGGTGAACGTCGACTGTTCACCTTCAAGACGCAGGATGGCATAGAACTGAATGGCTTCATGGTCCTCCCTCCCAATTTCAGCGAAAACAAGAAATACCCTGTCGTGATGCATCAGTACAGCGGCCCAGGAAGTCAGCAAGTGCTGGATAGCTGGAACGTGGGCAACATGGGCGGAGCACTCTACGAACAATATCTGGCTGAGCAGGGCTACATCTGCGTCTGTGTGGACGGAAGAGGCACAGGTGGACGTGGAAGGGACTTCGAGCAATGCACCTACCTCAAGTTAGGACAGCTGGAGAGTCACGATCAAGTGGAAGCAGCCATTTACCTCGCCACTTTGCCCTATGTCGATAAAGACCACATCGGCATCTGGGGATGGAGTTACGGAGGTTTCAACACCCTGATGAGCATGAGCGAGGGACGTCCCGTCTTCGCCTGCGGAGTAGCCGTTGCCCCGCCTACCAGCTGGCGCTACTACGATTCCATCTATACTGAACGTTTCATGCGTACGCCCAACGAGAACAAGGAAGGCTATGATGTCAGCCCCATCGGACGTGCCAGCCAACTGAGCGGACACCTCCTCATCTGTCACGGAATGGCTGACGACAACGTTCATTTCCGCAACACAGCCGAGTATTCAGAAGCTCTCGTGCAAGCCGACAAGGATTTCCGTGAACTGGTCTACACCAACCGCAATCACAGCATTTACGGAGGCAACACCCGCATCCATCTTTTCCGCCAGATCACCAGTCATTTCAACGAATACCTGAAATAGTGTGGAATATGAAAATAAATAATAATGAATAATGTGAGATACCATGAAGAATCTTGACAGGTTGGCAGCAAAGTTGGCTTGCCTTCTAATACTGCTCGTTTCCCTTTCTTGCAACAAGGAGACAGACTTTTCGCGGGTTGTCACAAACCCTATTGATGTAGATTATGCCTTCACTCGTGAGCATTCCGAAGGAGGCCGTGAGGCAGCAGACCCTGTTGTCGTTCTTTTCGGCGACCGTTATTACATGTTTGCATCCAAGTCTTATGGCTATTGGAGTTCCGAAGACATGCATCACTGGACCTTCATCACCAACAACCTGCTACCTTTCGATCTTTACGCACCAGCTGTGATGAGCTACAAGAATGAGCTCTACTTCATGGCATCTTATCAGAACAGATTATATAAGACTTCTTCCCCAGAAGATGGTGACTCCTGGGTTGTAGCCTCCGACTCCATCTGCGCCTATCGCGACGATCCTTCAAGGATCATAATAGACCCCTATCTCTTTGTGGATGACGACGACAGGGTTTATCTCTACTGGGGATGCAGCCAAGTGGAACCCATACAAGGTGTAGAATTGGATACTGAAAACGGTTTCCGTGCCAAAGACAATCCCGTTGAACTCATTCCCCATAACGAGAAAATATACGGATGGGAATGTCGAGGAGACAAAAACGACACATCAGACCCCAGCAGTAACGAAGGTTCAGCCATGTTCAAATACAATGGCCGCTACTACCTGCAATATGCAGGACCTGGTACTGAATTCGACTGCTATGGAGACGGACTATATGTGGGAGATTCGCCCCTTGGTCCCTTTACCCACTACGACAACTCGCCTTTCAGCATCAAGCCTGGCGGATGGATGACGGGTGCTGGACATGGCGACACCTTCCAAGACAAGTATGGCAACTGGTGGCATGTATCTTCAACTGTTGTATGCCAACGTTTTCTCTTCGAGCGCCGCATAGGTTTCTATCCTGTCATCTTTACCGAAGAGGGCTTCATCCACGCGCTGACAGACTTCTCTGATTATCCTTACATCCTTCCCAACCGCAAGATGGACTGGAAGAAAGAGTCGCCCTGGACTGGATGGATGGATCTTTCCCTCGGCAAAACGGCTACAGCATCCTCCCAGAAAGAGAATCATCCCGCCTCCTTTGCTACAGACAACACCATAAAGACGTGGTGGAGTGCAACCAGTGGAGAACCAAGGGAATGGATAGCTGTCGACCTGGAACAAACGTGCCGCATTCATGCCGTGCAGACCAACTTTGCCGATGAGGATTTCGGCATGTATGAGACCAATCGACCCAAATCGCCATACAAGTACAGAGTAGAAGCCTCGGACGACGGATCGAATTGGCGAATGATATGTGACATGTCAAACAATACCACTACCCGCCCACACGAACTGATTGTACTCCCCAAACCCGTAAAAGCCAGACACATTCGACTCACGAACACAGGCCAGCTGACAGGCAAGTTCTCAGTTCACGACCTTCGTGTCTTTGGTATCGCACCAGGCAAGAAACCAGATTCTGTAAAGGAAATCAGTATTGCAAGAAATTCCGACAAGAGAAGGATTGAGGTGTCTTGGCCTGCGGCAAATCGTGCGCAAGGGTATGTCCTGCACTGGGGAACTCGTCCAGACGAGCTATTCAGCACTTGCCAGGCTATGGGTACAAGCTTGGAACTTGGCCTTTTCTCCAACAATCAAGACTACTACTTCCGTGTAGACGCCTTCAATGGAAGTGGAATTACCCAAGGTACTGCCATCGCATCAACAAGTCATCCCTAAGAAAACTAAACGCCTCCCAACCAGTCACTTTCCTGATTTCGACACGTTGTGTTGGCAGGAAGAACGTGTTGAGTCCGCAGTTTCAACGTGTTGTCTCTCCTGTTTCAATGTGTTGTCTCTCCTGCTTCAACGTGTTGTCTCTCCTGTTTCAACGTGTTGGACCTTTTGGGTTGAATGGAAGTTTCTTCAATTTTGTTACTTTGTCGTTTTCGCCACTCTCAGGTTCTTCCCCTATATAACTAATATAATAGCACGCCATTCATTATTTATTTAACACTAGTGTCCTATTATGAAGAAAAACTGCCAACTGGTTTGTTTGTAACCAATTAGCAGAATTATAGAGAATTAAAGAAGTGACCCCGGAGGGATTCTAACCCTCGACCTTCAGAACCGGAATCTGACGCTCTATACAGCTAAGCTACGGGGCCGAAAAAAGAAAGTGACGCGAAATCACCATGCAAAGATACAATTTTAAGTCGAATCTGCCAAAAGATATTTGGTTGTTTTGATGGTTTCTGTCTTCTTTCACCCCATGCGGCAAGGGGGAAAGTAGAAAAAAAGTGAAGATTACTGCATAAAACACTTTGATGATTGAGACGAACTTAGTAATTTTGTAGCAGCAAGAAAACATTAATGCAATGATCAACAGACAACTTCTACACCCTGAAAGCATTGTCGTGATAGGGGGCTCCAACAATATGCACAAGCCAGGAGGAGCTATCGTGAGGAACCTGGTGCAAGGTGGTTACAAAGGAACCCTGCGAGTGGTGAATCCAAGAGAGGATGAGATACAGGGCATCAAGGCATTCCATGATGCGAAGGAACTGCCTCCCACAGAAATGGCTATTCTGGTGGTTGCGGCAAAGTATTGCCCAGATTACGTGAAGTACCTGGCAGCAGAAAAAGAGGTGAAAGCCTTCATTATCATATCTGCAGGGTTTGGAGAGGAAACGCAGGAAGGAGCGGAACGTGAACGGCAGATCCTGGACTACTGCAATCAGTATGGATGTGCTTTGATTGGCCCAAACTGTATAGGCATGATGAACGATTGGTACCACGGAGTCTTCACGAAGCCTATTCCGCAACTACGTCCAGAAGGAGTGGACTTCATCTCTGGATCAGGTGCAACAGCTGTCTTCATTCTGGAATCTGCTGTGATAAAAGGCTTGCCCTTCAATTCCGTCTGGAGTATCGGCAATGGTAAGCAAATAGGGATTGAGGATGTGCTTCAGTATATGGACGAGCATTTCAATCCTGAACAGGATTCAAAGATAAAGTTGCTCTATATCGAGAATATTGCTGATCCAGACAAACTGCTTTATCATGCTGGCTCCCTCATTCGAAAAGGATGCCACATCGCAGCCATCAAGGCAGGAAGCTCAGAGAGTGGAAGCCGTGCTGCAAACAGTCATACTGGGGCTATGGCCAGCAGCGAATCGGCTGTGGAAGCTTTGTTCAGGAAGGCTGGAATCGTAAGATGCTATTCTCGCGAAGAGTTGACTACGGTTGGATGCATCTTCACTCTGCCAAGTCTGACAGGTAAGAACTTTGCCATCGTGACGCATGCAGGTGGACCTGGAGTAATGCTGACGGACGCTCTATCGAAAGGTGGGTTGCATGTTCCACGCATAGATGGCCCAATGGCAGAGGAACTGAAATCGAAACTCTTTCAGGGCGCCTCTGTGGCGAATCCTATCGACATCCTGGCAACAGGCACAGCAGAGCAACTGGGCATCGCGATAGATTACTGCGAGGAAAAGTTCGATGGGATCGATGCCATCTTTGTCATCTTTGGCACTCCTGGGTTGGTGCGGCCCTATGAAGCCTACAACATCCTGGACAGCAAGATACGAAAGGGCAAGAAGCCCATCTTCCCTATCCTGCCTTCTGTGCATACTGCAGGACCTGAGGTGGCAGAGTTTCTGCAGAAGGGACACGTTAATTTCTCTGATGAAGTAACGTTGGCCAACAGCTTGGCACGCGTGATGAGCACTCCCCAACCTGCTCCGCCTGAAGTGAATCTCTTTGGAGTGGATGTTCCACGAATACGTGACATCGTGACAGGCATCAAAGAATCAGGCTACATCTCACCCAATCTGGTGCGTGAAATTTTCAGTTGCGCAGGAATACCTATGGTGCAAGAGCTCGTGTCTGACCAGAAAGAGGAATTGACAAGCTTTGCTGAGAGGATAGGCTACCCTGTAGTGGCCAAAGTGGTGGGACCTATCCACAAGAGCGACGTGGGCGGTGTGGCATTGAATATCCGCAGCAAGGAGCATCTGGCATTAGAGTTCGATCGAATGATGAGGATACGTGACGCCAAGGCAGTAATGGTGCAGAAGATGCTGCAGGGAACAGAACTTTTCATTGGCGCCAAATACGAATCACGATTCGGACATGTGGTTCTGTGCGGGCTTGGAGGCATTTTCGTAGAGGTCCTGAAAGACGTATCAAGCGGTCTGGCACCTCTCTCCATGAGTGAGGCAGAATCGATGATCCACAGCTTGAAAGCCTACAAGATTTTGCGGGGAACACGTGGGCAGAAGGGCATCAATGAGCGCAAATACCAGGAGATCATCGTCAAGCTGTCTACCCTGCTTCGATTCGCCACAGAGATCAAGGAGCTGGACATCAATCCTCTGCTGGCCGACGAGAACGAAGTGACTGCTGTAGATGCCAGGATCTGGATTGAAAAGCCTCAGGATGAAACTGACAAATAAAAAGGCATAAAGAAACACCTCGTACAAGCCCACTCGTCGACTCACCAGACGCAACACGTTGACTTTGCAATCTCAACACGTTGACTTTGCGGTTTCAACACGTTGTCTTTGCAATTTCAACACGTTGTCTTTGCAATTTCAACACGTTGTCTTTACGGTTTCAACACGTTGCAATAAAAAGGCTGATTTTTTGCATGCTGTAGACCATCATGTCAACTTTGCTCCTTTCCCTTTTTTCCAACGATTCCTCATGTGCGCTGATGAATAAAATCGAGGTGAACTGAAGGCTAACGGAACCAAGCCTGAATATATTTCCTAAAAACAACATCCATCCTTGCCACATTTCAGAAGAAATCATTATCTTTGCAGAAAAGAGAAACGAACTTAATACTAACTGATAAAACAAAGAATCATGAGAAATGCTAGATTAGTGACTCTGATGAGTTGTCAATGGGCAGACATGGATCTGGATACCCTTTGCGGCAAGGCTGCTGACATGGGATACGATGGTATCGAACTTGCCATTTGGGGCAATCATCTGGATCCAATTCGTGCCGCTAAGGATGATGCTTACGTCAAGGAGATAAAAGGCATCTTCGAGAAACATGGCCTTGTGGTGAAAGCATTGTGTGCCCATGTACCCAGCCAATGTGTTGGAGACTACAATGACCCTCGTCTGAACAACTTCGCTCCCGCTGAGCTGGCTGACAATCCTGACGGCATACGTGCTTGGGCTATCGAGACGATGAAGGCTGCCGCCATCTCAGCCCGCAAGTTGGGAGCCTATTGCGTGACAGGTTTCGTTGGTTCCACCATCTGGAAGTACATGTACTCCTTCCCTCAGACTACTGAGGAGATGATAGAACGTGGATTCCAAGAGATTTATGATCTCTGGTGTCCTATCCTGGATGTATTCAAGGAGAATGGAATAAAATACTGTCTGGAGGTTCATCCTGCTGAGATAGCATTTGACTATTATACCACGAAACGCCTTCTGGAGAAGTTTAAGGACCGTCCTGAGTTTGGATTGAACTTCGACCCAAGTCATCTCCAATGGCAGGGCATATCACCTCATGTCTTCCTGGAGGACTTCATCGATCGTGTTTATCATGTGCACATGAAGGATTGTGCTGTGACGTTGAATGGTCGCAATGGTCTGCTTTGCTCTCACATCGACTTTGGTGATCTGCGTCGCGGCTGGAACTTCCGTTCTTTGGGACATGGTGACGTGAATTTCGAAGAGATTATTCGCGTACTGAATGCTTACAATTACGAGGGACCTCTCTCCGTAGAATGGGAGGATTCTGGAATGGATAGAGAGTATGGTGCCAGAGAGGCCTGCGAGTTTGTCCGCAAGATTGATTTCAAGCCTTCAGACATCAAGTTCGATGCAGCCATTAAATCGTAAGGTTTCAACCATATAAAAAGAGCAGAAGAGGCTTTTCTAACAAGAAGCCTCTTCTCTCTTTTCCAATCCAAGCGAAACACTTGGTCTCGTCGATCACAACACGACGAATCACTTTTTCTCAAAAATCTGAGTAGCCTTTCCGCGCCAAGCCTGAGGGTCCTGGATGCCAAATATGTCAGCAATGGTGGATGCTACGTCAAACTGCATGACTACATCAGGAATCTCGTAATTCTTCTTTACTCCTTTACCACAATACACAACAGGAACCGTCAGCTCGTCTGGATGGTTGCCTCCATGCCCAGTGCCTACTCCACCATGATCAGACGTCAGGATGATGATCGTGTCATCGTAGATGCCTGCATCCTTCACAGCCTGAACAATCTGACCAATCTGGCTGTCCACGCGATTGACACAATCGAAATACTTCGACGTGTGATGACCGTCGTGATGACCTGCATGGTCCACCTGGTCGATATGTATGAAGAACAGGTCTGGCTTCTTCTCCTTAATATACTTGGCTGCTTCATCTGGCGTATCTCTCTCCACATTGGAGCCCTTGATATGTTTCACATGATTGCAATCGAGACTATCCACATAATACTTGATCGTACCCCACTCATGCTGCACTCCAATCTCGGCATTGGGATAGGCTTGACGAACTACATGGAAAATAGTGGGGAACAGTCCGTGTTCAGCAGTTGTCACGGCTGGAACAGCTGGCCCATTCGAGTTGTCAACGATACCATTCATGCAGGGTAAGGCAGAAGAAAACATGGCTCCCCAGTTGGGACCACTGACAGAAGGCATTACTGTGCGAGCCTTGATTGTCCATGCGCCCTCACTCATCAGCTGGCGAATGTTCTTCATCTCACAATTGAAGGAATCTCGGAAAGCATAAGCTCCCCATCCATCAACGCCAATCCAGACCACATGCTGGGCACGACGGGTTCTACCACTCGAGTTCTTGCGCCCGTAAGCAGATGTCAAAGTCAATACGGACAAAAGTAAAATCAAAATCTTTTTCATGTCTTTTTGAGTTTTATGATTGTGCTGTTTCTGCTTTCATAATACTTGATTTGGTTACAAAATTACAAATAAAATCGCACATCTCCCCTATTTCCTCCCAACTATTTTTACTCATTATCCTCCACTTTACATTCTTTTGCGAAAGAAAAGAAAGGGAAATTGGCTCAAAATACACTATGATGACACTTTTCTTGCCCATCTTGTTGACAAATTGAAAATAAAGATTTACCTTTGCAGATAATTTTGATATGAAACTGACAAAAGATTGAAAAATGAGTAAACTTTTGAAGCCTGCAGGGTATAAACCATTGCTAGACCTGAAACAAACAGAAATGGCCATAAAGAAGATCAAAGATTTCTTTCTGAACAGTCTGAGCACAGAATTGAGGCTGCGCCGTGTGACGGCTCCTCTCTTTGTGTTGCGCGGATTGGGAATCAATGATGACCTGAATGGTGTGGAACGTCCTGTAAGTTTCCCCATCAAGGATATGGGCGAGTCCGTTGCTGAGGTGGTTCATTCGCTGGCCAAATGGAAACGTCTGACTCTGGCAGAGTACGAGATACAGCCAGGATACGGCATCGTGACAGACATGAATGCCATCCGTGCCGATGAGGAAATGGACAACCTGCACAGTCTCTATGTGGACCAATGGGATTGGGAACGAGTGATGAAGGCTGAGGAACGGAATTTGGTCTATCTAAAGAAGATTGTAAGACGCATTTATGGTGCCATCCTTCGTACTGAGTTCTACATCAGCGAATCTTTCCCTCAGCTACATCCCTATCTGCCTGAGGAAATCCACTTTATCCATAGCGAAGAACTGCTGCAATTATATCCTGACAAGACACCAAAGGAGCGTGAGGACCTGATTTGCCAGAAGTATGGAGCCGTGTTTATCATCGGCATTGGCGGGAAATTGAGCAATGGTGAGGCACACGACAACCGTGCCCCAGACTACGACGATTGGAGCACTCCCAACGAGGATGGATATCAAGGGCTGAATGGCGACCTGTTGGTTTGGTATCCTTTATTAAACCACAGCATCGAACTCAGCAGTATGGGAATACGTGTTGACGTTGAATCCCTTAACCGTCAACTGGTTCTTCAAGGCAAAGAAGAACGTAAGTCCCTCTATTTCCATCGCCGCTTAGCGGAAGGTGCTCTGCCCCTAAGCATTGGTGGAGGCATTGGTCAAAGCCGTCTCTGCATGATCCTACTTCAAAAGGCCCACATTGGTGAGACGCAATCCAGCATTTGGCCTGACACGATGCGGGAGGAATGCAAAGAAGCAGGAATCATTCTGATATAATACTCCGCCGCAAGAAACTCCAGATAATTCCTCAAACAAGAACACAAAAGCAGAGAAGAGGCCCATCTGACTGATGAGTCTCTTCTCTTTATTTATCAGAATCAGGTTTCCCTTGTAAAACTTAATACACAACCAATCCGCTCTCAGCAGCCAGACTCACCTTCAGTTGCCCTTTCTTGTCCAACTTGACAGTCTGGGTAGATGGAGACTTTCCATCCTTCCCATCTGAGAGAAGGGTTACAGTCTGACCTGCCAAGAAGGAGAGGTCGAGTGTGGTCTTTAATTCAGTATTCTTCTGACCATTCAAAACCGTCACATACCAACGCATGCCACTTCGACGTGCCAAGGCAACATATTTCCCTGGATATCCATCGAGGAAACGAGTCTCGTCCCAGGTGGTAGGAACCTGACGCATGAAGTTGATCTCCCAATCAGGATTCTCAGTCAAATTGCGGGGAGTGAGTGCAAAATTCTGCACGCTGCTCTGAAAAGCAATAGCCGTTCCCAACTCGAAAACATCACCCACGATACGTGTGTTGCCTTTGTTAGGCTCACGATGAAGTCGACGTTGCAGAACTGTCCCTCCAAATTCCATGCTGCCCACCGTGTTTCGAATGAATGGATGAAGACATGCATTTTGCCCCTCAAAGTCATCAGCATGCTGGCTAAAATACAAATTCTCGCTGGCCAAAACAGCCTCTGAACTACAATAGTTGGGATACATGCGCTCCCATCCACGAGGCAAAGTGCAACCATGGAAGATACATTGGATACCATAATCATTTGCATCTGAGAGAATCTGCTCGTAGAGTTTAATGGTTTCCTGTTTGTCGCCAGCGAAGAAGTCCACTTTGATGCCCTTTACTCCGTGGTCGCGCAGCCATTTCATCTCGTTCTTCCGTACAATGGGACTGTACATGCATTGCTTCGCACACTGGGGAGCATCGTTCCATCCACCATTGCTGTTGTACCAAACCCAAGGAGCTACCCCCTTGCTTTTAGCATAAGCGAAAAGAGTTTCCATCCGCTCACGACCAATGTTGGTAAGCCATCCGCCATCAATCAAACAGTATTCCCAACCCAATTGGGCAGCCAGGTCGATAAAGGTTACCTGATCATCATAATTGATACTGGCATCCTGCCAAATGATCCAACTCCATGTGGAGCGGCCAGCCTTGTAACTGATACTTGGCTCGTACAACTGATCCACCACATCCCATGCAACCGTTGTTTCCACGATAGGCTTCAGAGTCTTACCCAACGTAATGGTGCGCCAAGGTGTCTTTCCTGGCAAACCGAACTGGGCACCTGTACTGCCAAAACCATTGTTCTCGCCCTCCATAGGGAAAGCTATCGAGTAAAGCCCGTCTGCCGTGCCATCACTCAAATGACTGGCGCAGTAGAGACCATCCACTCCTGTCTCGCTGATCAATACCCAACCACGTTCACCTTCGTGGAAAAGGCAGGGAAACGTATATCCCTGGCCATTCAATGAGCGGGTGCCAACAGGTTGATCCAGCACATACTCTTCTTCATAAGAAGGTTTGGTACGTTCCCATCCTGACATAGGCTTTGCTTGAGGACATACAAAAGTGGTAGTGCCTGCAGGGAAATCAAAGCCTGTGGCCTCGCGCTCTATCACGATACATTTCGGATTACCTTTCGAGACTGGAATCTCATAACGGAAGGCAATATTGTCATCCCCCACGCGAAAGTCCACAGTAAAACTGCGCTCATCTGCATTCTGAAGGGCAAAATCCTGATGAGTGTAGGTCACCTTAACGTGGCTCTGTTTGCTCTGACGAAGGTCATACTCATATACTTCCTGCTTGGCATCTGAAATCTTTTTCAAGGTCAGATTCTTAGAAAAATCACCTACGTTGGAAACAAATCCCAAAGGTGAGCTTTCCAAGAGGCACACATCTGTAGTTTCCGACTTAGCCACCTGACGATATCCTGCACTATACATAAGGTGACCATCCTTCAGCTCCACATCCACATATGTCAATCCATTGGGGCTCAGGATACGCGTAACTTCTGCATTGGATGCTGCGGCCACAATCATAAGAGGAAGCAGCATAAAGAACCTGTTTTTCATATCTTTTCGTTTTTTCATGTGACAAAGATAACGCTTTTTGTCGAGAAATCCGTACCTTTGCACCTGAAAATTGCAAGATCGCAAAATTTCTATTTAAACACATCAATCACATGTACAGCAAACAGACAACAAAAGCTTGCGTAACCACTTGGAAACAATTTTCCAATAAAGGATACAGCGCGTTTGCCAGTCTGGGTCGTCAGGTGAGAATAGGAGTGTTGAGTGTCGCCACTTTAGGTGTTGCTGCCCAAGCAGAAGCTACGCTCAACCAGAATCCTATCCTTCATATTGAAGATACAGAAGACGACAAAGGACAGACAATCGACGAGGTAACCATAAGTGGTACGATGGCTCCGCTGACCCAATTGCAATCAGCGCGTATCGTGACTGTACTTACTCGTCAGGACATTGAGAAGGCGGGGGTACAAAGTGTAAATGATCTCTTCAAATTAGCTACCGGCGTGGATGTCCGTCAGCGTGGTGGCTTTGGAATCCAGACGGACATAAGCATTGATGGTGGCACATTCGACCAAATCACTCTCCTTCTCAACGGCGTCAACATCAGCAATCCACACACAGGACACTTAGCGGCGGACTTTCCAGTCAACATCGATGACATTGAGCGCATCGAGATTCTTGAGGGAGCAGCCAGCCGTGTATATGGAGGGAATGCTTTTGGAGGGGCAATCAACATTGTGACGCGACATGATAAGGGAAACAGTCTAAACGTTGGAGCACAGGGAGGAAGCTTTGGAACTGTCGACGCTGATGCGCGACTCAACCTGACCTTTGGAAACGTGACCAATCGAATCAGTGGCGGAGGAGGACGAAGCGATGGCGGAACCACCAACAGCGATTGGCAAAAGGGACAAATCTACTATCAAGGAGACTTCATCCACCAAGACTTTGATATCGACTGGCAATTCGGATTCAGCAAGAAAGCCTATGGAGCCAACACCTTCTACAGCGCCTCGTATCCTGACCAATACGAGCGAAACGAGCGATACTTGATCAGTGCGAAGGCAGAGACGAAAGGAAAAATCCATCTCACTCCTCAAGTCTACTGGAATCGAACTTATGATAATTTCGAGCTGATCCACAGGCAAACCTTTGGCGAGAATTTCCATCAGACGGACGTCTATGGAGCAGGCATAGGCGGATATTTCAATTGGTGGGGAGGACGCACAGCAGCAGGAGCTGAGCTGCGACAGGAAGGAATCTTGAGCACCAGCCTGGGCCACGACCTCGAGGAAGCCCAGTATGTGGATGTTCGAGGGGAGGAAAACACCCATTATACTCGCCACGACAACAGAACCAATGTGAGTTACAATGTGGAACACAACATCCTTCTGGACCGATGGACCGTTAGTGCTGGCATCCTGATAAACATGAACACCTGCGTGGACCACAAATACCGTTTCTATCCAGGAATAGACATCACTTACCGCCCAGCAGACAGCTGGAAAATCTACGCATCGTACAACAAAGGGTTCCGACTCCCCTCCTTTACTGACCTCTATTACAAGAGTCCCACCCACAATGGGAATGCAGGGCTTCGACCTGAAGAGAACCGTTCCACCCAGTTGGGCGCAACGTATCGCCACTCAGGCCTGACAGGGACTTTACGCGGTTTCTACCATCGAGGACAACGCATGATTGACTGGGTCATGTACACATCCAGCGACACCTATCACAGCGCGAACTTCAACCTCGACAATATGGGATTCCAGGCTCAGGTGGGACTGGACTTCAACGAACTGGTTGGGAGAGACCTCTGGCTGAAAAGCCTCGACCTGGGTTACACCTGGATGCATCAGACACGTCACGACGACATCGACATCTTTCGCAGCAACTACGCGATGGAGTACCTTCGCCACAAGCTTGTGGCAACTATGAGTCATCGCATCTGGAGCAAGCTCTCTGCCACCTGGAGCCTTCGCTGGCAGGACCGCATGGGCAGCTATATCCTCTATGGAGACAACTACATCGATGAGGCGACAGGTCAACTGCGTGGCTTCAATACGGGCAAACTGACAAGCTACGACCCCTATGCCACCCTGGACCTCAAGGTTCAGTGGACAGATCCACGATACCAAGTCTTCGTGAAAGCCACCAACCTCACCAACCATCGCTATTACGATCTAGGCAACATACGCCAGCCAGGAGCCTGGATTATGGCTGGAGCCAGATGGAATCTGGAACTTTGACAGAAAGGAAAGCGTGAGGTCGGAAAAGACAACACGTTGAATTGATGAACACAACACGTTGAAATCGCAAACACAACACGTTGAAATCGCAAACACAACACGTTGAAATTGCGGACTCAACGTGTTGCGTTTTCTGTGATTTCGCATCCTTACTGTTAAATCCACCCTCTCCCCTATACATTATATAATGAAATGGGGGCAAAGATTTTGTGTTTTTTCTGATTTTTGATTAAATTTGCAGAAAATTTCTGATTAGTGAAAAGATTAGCATTCATCGCGCTGACACTCATCCTGAGCCTCTCAGCACAAGCATACACCCTCGTCATCGATGCAGGGCATGGCGGAAAGGACCCTGGAGCCATCGGACGGAAAAGTAAGGAAAAGAACATCAATCTGGCCGTAGCATTGGCTTTCGGCAAACTCGTCGAGCAGAACTGTCCTGACGTGAAAGTCGTCTATACCCGCAAGACGGACGTTTTCGTAGAGCTGGACGAACGTGCCAACATTGCCAACAGAAACAAAGCCGACCTGTTTGTCAGCATCCACGTGAACAGCACAGCAGCCAAGAACGGTCCCCAAGGTACAGAAACCTATACGCTGGGTATGCATCGCGCAGCAGACAACCTGGAGGTTGCCAAGCGAGAGAACTCCGTTATTACCCTGGAGAGCAACTACGAGCAGAAGTACGAGGGATTCGACCCCAAGAGCAGCGAGAGCTACATCATCTTCGAACTGATGCAGGACAAGAACATGGAACAAAGTGTCAACTTCGCCAAACTGGTGCAACAGCAGTTCAAGAGCACAGCGGGACGAGTCAACAAGGGAGTCTATCAGGCAGGATTCCTGGTGCTTCGAGCCACCAGCATGCCCAGCGCTCTCATCGAGTTGGGATACATCAACAACGCCAACGAGGAGACTTACCTTTGCAGCGCTGCCGGGCAAAGCGCTTTGGCAAAAAGCATCTACAATGCCTTCAAGGCTTACAAGAAATAGCAAGACAACCACACCAGGAGGATAGAGCGATATGAGAAAAGAGACAAAGATAGGACTGATGGGAGTCATTGCCTTGGTGATTCTGTTCTTCGGAATCAAGTTTCTCAAGGGAATCAGCCTGTTCAGCACCCAGGATACCTATTATATAAAGTTCAGCAATGCCAAGGGGCTGAGCAAGAGTGCCACAGTCTTTGCAGACGGCTACAACGTGGGTATCGTGAGCAACATCACTTACGACAAGCCCCAGGAAGTCGTCGTCTCCATCCAAGTAGACCCTCAGTTGCGCATACCCAAAGGAAGCAGCGCCAAACTGGACGAGGGAATGCTGGGCGGCTGCACGCTCAACATGCTGCTGGCTACCAATCTGACAGAGGCTTTCCAACCAGGCGATACCATCACAGGAAGTGATGCCAGCGGACTGATGGGGAAAGCAGAGCAGATGCTGCCCCAGGTGGAACAGGTCGTCTCACGTGTGGATACCCTGATTGCCTCGCTGAATCGCCTTGCCAGCGACACGAATCTGGTCCTCATCCTCCAGAACGCAGAGCTCCTGACCAGAAATCTCAACAGGAGCACCAACGAGTTAAACCGTCTCCTCTCAAAGGATGTACCCCAGCTGACCACCACTTTCAACCAAGTGGGCCAGAATGCAATCGCTATGACGGATAAGCTGAACCAAATCAACCTGCAGGCTACGATGGACAGCGTCAACACGACGCTGGCAAGCATCCATCGCATGATGAACCAGATACAAGACCCCAAGGGCTCCCTGGGGTTGCTGATGAAAGATCCGGGTCTCTACAATAACCTGAATCATACCGTCCAGAGTGCTGACAGCCTTGTAAACGACCTCAAGGCACACCCAAAACGATACGTTCATTTCTCTGTTTTCGGCAAGAAAGATAAGACAAAGCAACAAGCTCTGCCTAAGGACTGATTTCCGACCTGTTTTTTGCACACTACCCCACCATGTGCGCAGAGTGAAAATTTTGCGTTATTTATATTTAATAAAAATAATCGTCGTGTGTGAAAAAGATTTTTTTAGTCAGTTATAAACAGGTAATTATAGGTAAGTTACACAACCTCACACGTCGAAACCCAGCAAACTTTGAATCAATGTTCAAATATCTGATTTACAACATGTTATAAATTTGCAAATACCCCTTGGGACAAAAAAAATGCCTAATTGTTCATGGAGCACTGAAAAACAACACTTTGTGCAATATCCGCCAAAAACATTAAGCAAAAAACGGATTTTGTCATTTCGCAAAATATTACGAACTTTGCAAAGCCAAAACGGGAAAAACCGTGTTGAAAGGTAACAACAAAACACAAATATAAAAACTTTTATTTAGTAATAATGTCTGATTCACCAAAGATACTTTGGGCGCGTTGTTTGGCTATCATCCAGAACAATGTCAATGAGCAGCAATACTCGACTTGGTTCGCACCAATCAAGTTCAAGTCATTCGATGCTCAGGCCAAGTCTTTGGTTATCTATATCCCCAGTCAATTCTATTACGAATACCTGGAGGAGCATTTCCGCGTGCTGATGCATCGAGCCATCTACCGCATCTATGGCGAGGGTGTGAAACTATACTATGAGGTAGAGGTTGTCAAGAAGAACCCCGTCAAACAGCCCAGCGAGGAGAACGAGATCATAGAGCAGACCATCAAACCCGTTGGAGCCAACAAGAGTCCACGCCTGAGCGAGGTGTACACCGCTCCTGAGGAGTGGAAGACCTACCTCAACACCAAGCAGAACTTCGACAATTTCATCGAGGGCAACAGCAACAAGCTGCCTCGCAGTGTGGGGAAAGCCATTGCAGAGCACCCTGAGCAGCAGACCTTCAATCCACTTTTCATTTATGGTCCCAGCGGCGTGGGCAAGACCCATCTGGTAAATGCAATAGGTACACGCATGCGTGAGCTGTATCCCCAGAAACGCATTCTATACCTGAGTGCCCACCTTTTCTATGTGCAGTATACAGACTCCGTCCGCCGCAACACCTTCAATGACTTCATGCATTTCTACCAGAGCATCGATGTCCTGATTATGGACGACATCCAGGAATTTGCAGGACTCGAGGGCACACAGAACACATTCTTCCACATCTTCAATCACTTGCACCAGAACGGGCGACAGATTATCCTCACGTGCGACCGTCCTCCAGTGAATCTCCAAGGCATGACAGACCGCCTGCTTACACGTTTCAAATGGGGTCTGCTGGCAGAACTGGAGCGTCCTGAGGAGAACTTGCGCAAGAACATCCTTCGCAACAAGATAGAGCAAGACGGACTTAGCATACCTCAAGATGTAATCGACTATATCTCAGCCAACGTTACAGACAGCGTCAGAGAACTGGAAGGCATGATCCACAGCCTGCTTGCCTTCTCTGTAGTCTACAATCGCGAGGTGGATCTCAACTTTGCGCAGCGAGTGCTCAAACACAGTTCGCGCATCGAGAACAAGCCCATCACGATGGACTCCATCATCGAGAACGCCTGCTCCTGCTGCAATGTCACCGCCGACGAAGTGTATGGCTCCAGCCGCAAGGCCAACATAGTGGAAGTCCGACAACTCGTCATGTACCTGGCTCAAAAACATGCCAACTACAACAACAGCAAGATAGGCACTCTCATTGGAAACAGGAATCACGCAACCGTTCTTCATGGCATTCGAGCCATCGAGAAGAAGCTGAAGACCAACAAGAGGTTACAGACTACCTTGGCAGAAATAGAGGCAAAACTAAATATCAAGCAATGAAGATCCAGACTCGACGAACCATCAGGAAATATACTCAGCAGCCCATTCCCAATGAGCTGCTGAATCAGTTACTGGAGAAAGCTTCCCGCACTCAAACGATGGGAAACCTGCAGCTCTACAGCGTCATCGTTACTCGTGACGCAGAATGCAAGGCACGGCTTGCTCCAGCCCATTTCAATCAGCCGATGGTCACAGAGGCTCCCATCGTGCTCACCATCTGCGCAGATTTCCGTCGTACCACAGACTGGTGCCTTGCGCGTAAGGCTTCTCCCGGATACGACAATCTGCTCAGCTTCATCAATGCTGCCACAGACGCGCTCCTCTACACCCAGACATTCTGCAACCTTGCTGAAGAGACGGGATTGGGCGTCTGCTTTCTGGGCACCACCGTCTATATGTCCCAGATGATCATCGATGCGCTGAAACTGCCTCAACTCGTATTCCCTGTGGCCACGCTTACCGTAGGCTGGCCTGCTGAGAAACCTCCTTTGACTGATCGTCTTCCGCTGGCCTCATTCGTCCACGAAGAACAATATCAGCCCTACACGGCTGAAAGCATCGACCGTTTCTACGGTCCCAAGGAGCAGCTCCCTGACAACCAACATTTCGTGGAGATCAACAACAAAGAGACACTGGCTCAAATCTTTACGGATATCCGTTATACTCGACACGACAACGAAGCCATCTCGCAAAGTCTTCTGCAAGCTCTCTATGCACAAGGTTTCCTCAGCAATGAGGATCTGATTCGAGCCATTCCAATGACGGTATGTGAGACACGGCCTGAAGTGCTCGACTGCGACGTGGTACGCTTCCAGAACAACAAGGAGAAGTGGGTGGCCTTTGTAGGTCTTCTCGAGAACCGTCCTTACGAAATCTTCACGGGTTTGATGGACGACGAGGAAGGCATCTCTCTCCCCAAGAGTGTCACCAAAGGCAAAATCATCAAGCACGTCAATCGAGACGGTTCCAAACGTTATGATTTCCAGTTCCAGAACAAGCGTGGATACAAGACAACTGTTGAGGGATTGAGCGAGAAATTCAACCCAGAATATTGGAACTATGCCAAGCTCATCAGTGGAGTCTTGCGCTATCGCATGCCTCTCGACAACGTGATACGCCTGGTTGCTTCCCTTGAGCTCTACAGCGACAACATCAACAACTGGAAGTCAGGTGTGGCACGAGCTCTCAAGCGCTATATACCTGGAGCCACCGTTGATTCTGAGGAAGAAGAAATCTGACACCAAGTTTCCTCAAATCTTTCCAATTGTCAGCATTACATGGCTATCGAGGAAAAAATAGCCTAAATCGCTAATTATTTTTCCCATTCGTTATGCTGAACCATTTTTTTTGCGTATTTTTGCATTTGGATTGTCTAACTGGGACCAACCAGATTGGTTCTTAATTCTATTAAGAAAATATGGGAAAAGAAATTAAATTCAGTTTGGTATACCGAGATATGTGGCAAAGTTCAGGAAAGTATCAGCCTCGAGCTGATCAGCTTGTCCGTGTGGCACCAGCCATCATCCGCATGGGATGCTTTGCCCGCGTAGAGACCAATGGTGGAGCATTCGAGCAAGTCAACCTGCTTTATGGAGAAAACCCCAACAAGGCAGTTCGCGCCTTCACCAAGCCTTTCCACGAAGTTGGCATCCAGACCCACATGCTCGACCGTGGACTCAACGCGTTGCGCATGTTCCCTGTACCTGCCGATGTACGCCGCCTTATGTATAAGGTAAAGCATGCACAAGGAGTGGACATAACCCGCATCTTCTGCGGACTCAATGATGTACGCAACATTATTCCCAGCATCAAATATGCTCTCGAGGGAGGCATGATACCCCAGGCTACCCTCTGTATCACTACCTCGCCCGTCCATACCGCTGAGTACTATGCAGGCATCGCTGAACAGCTGATAGCCGCAGGAGCTCCAGAGATTTGCCTCAAGGATATGGCCGGCATAGGACAACCTGCCATGCTGGGCAAGCTTGTGGGTATGATCAAGGAGAAGCACCCCGATGTCATCATCCAGTATCATGGACACAGCGGCCCTGGACTCTCTATGGCAAGCATTCTGGAGGTGTGCAAGGCTGGAGCCGACATCATCGACACCGCCATCGAGCCACTCTCTTGGGGTAAGGTTCACCCAGACATCATCTCCGTTCAAAGCATGCTCAAGCATTATGGATTCAAGGTGGCAGACATCAACATGGACGCATACATGGAGGCCCGCAAGCTGACTCAGGAGTTCATCGACGACTTCCTGGGCTACTTCATGAATCCCACCAACAAGCTCATGTCGTCCCTGTTGCTTGGCTGTGGTCTGCCTGGAGGCATGATGGGAAGTATGATGGCCGATTTGACAGGCATAATGACTGCCATCAACAACAACCGCCAGAAGGACGGACTGGAGCCTTACAGCGAGGACGCTCTGCTCGTGAAGCTTTTCAACGAGGTAGCTTACGTTTGGCCACGTGTCGGCTATCCCCCACTGGTAACTCCCTTCTCACAATACGTCAAGAACATCGCCCTGATGAATCTCTTCACGGAATCAATGCACAAACCTCGCTACAGCATGATGGACGAATCCATCTGGGGTATGATTCTGGGCAAGAGCGGCAAGCTGCCAGGCGAGGTTGCTCCTGAGCTGATAGAGCTTGCCAAGGAGAAAGGCTACGAGTTCACGGATGCTGACCCACAGAGCTACTATCCTGACGAGTTGCCACGTTTCATCAAGGAAATGGAAGAGAACGGATGGGAGCGTGGAGAAGACGACGAGGAGCTTTTCGAGTTTGCCATGCATGAGACCCAGTACCGCAACTACAAGAATGGAATGGCCAAGGAGCAGTTCAACAAGGACCTGCAGGCTGCCAAGGACAAGAAGCTGCAGAAGAAAGGCATCAGCCTGGCCGACATAGCAGCCTTCAAGCACGCTAAGGCTGATCCCATCGTCGCACCTGAGGATGGAACTGTGCTCTACGAGGTAAACGGATGCGACGAGACTCTCACCAGCATCGCTCCAGCCATTGGAAAGGAATACGCTGATGCAAGCCACTTCTGTTACGTAGAGAACAAACTGGGCCAGATGGTCGACATCCCTGCCTGTCTGGGCGGCAGACTGGTGGACATCATTGTGGGACAAGGCCAGCATGTACGCAAGGGAGAAGTCATCGCCTACATTGAGCGGAAGCAGAGCTGAAAAGTTCTCCTCTTTCCAACAAATCATAACAAATGAGGATTGCCCACATGGACAATCCTCATTAACTTTGCACCCACAAACAATCATAAAACAAGACAACTATGAAACTATTCCGTTTTTTCCCTCTTATCGCAGCCCTCGTAATGGGCGCTTTCGTACTCGCTTCTTGTGGTGACGATGAACAAGAACCTCAAGATAATGGCAAAGGAAGCAAAGTCAACAAGGAAGTGGTGGGCACCTATACAGGATGGACCCATCTGAAAACCAATTTCATCGACAAAACCTACGAGGGCGACACCCTCAAACTATCCTTATCCGATGACGGCACGCTCATTGGCACCTTCAAAAACAAGACATGGGGCACAGCAACCATCACAGGCATCAAGGCCAACAAGATAGAATCTGGCCAGGGATACATACTGCATGAGGGCGAAGGATCATTCGTCATGAACAATCCGCGCGACAATACCACGGAGGAATTCGGCTGCAGACTGTCTCAGGCCACCATCAGCGCTGACAAGAAACAAATGATGGCTATCATCATTGCCAACATGACTACAGCTGGCGCCCACGGAGAGATGACCTTCACCTTCCATACGGGCCCGGGCCTACCAATTGACTGACAGCTTCGAAGAAATTCTTAGTACATCCTCCCCACGGAGGAATAAAGACAAGGAAACATGCAACTTGCCAAGGGATTGACTGCCATACTGCTCTGCACAGCGGCTTTTGCCAGCCTGCGTGCTGAACATATCCGCGACCAGCTTTCCAATCCCTCCTCCCCACTCCACGACACAAGCGTGGCAGACACTTCGCGAGTGGTAGACCTCGACGAAATCATCGTCGTGACTCAACCCAAAGAAAGCGGCCGACTGCGTTCGCAAGCCTTGAGCAGCACCATGTTCTCAGCCGCTGACCTGCAGGGGCTGGGAATCAATGACACCAGACAGATCAGTCTCTACGTCCCCTCGTTCTCTATGCCGGACTACGGCTCGCGCTACACCTCGTCGGCCTACATCCGTGGCATTGGCTCCAAGGAAGGAAGCTCTGCGCTGAGCATGTACGTCGATGGCATTCCACTCGCCACAAAGAGCATGTACAACATCCACACCTACGGATTGGAACGCGTCGATGTCCTGCGAGGGCCCCAGGGGACACTCTATGGCATGAATTCCGAGGGAGGACTGATACGCCTGTACTCCCACAACCCCATGAACTATCAGGGCACAGACCTCCGCATAAACGGTGGCACCTATGGTCAGCGCCAGGTCGATGCAGCCCACTATCACCGCTTCAGCGACAGCTTCGCTCTCTCTGCAGCCACATTCTACGAGGGCATGGATGGCTTCTGGAAGAATCAGACAACAGGACGGCGAGCAGACCTCAGCAATGAGGCAGGAGGGCGTCTGCGCAGCATCTATCTGCCCTCCCGCGACCTTTCCTTCGACCTTACGGCTGATTACCAATGGGTCGACCAGAAGGGATTCCCCTACGGACAGCTTGACCTCGAAAGCCGACGGGCAGCCCTGCCGACTTCCGATCATGAAAGCGACTACCAGCGACAACTTCTCACCACAGGACTCACCATCCAATGGCAGGCTCCACGCTTCACGCTCACCTCAGCTACCAGCTTTCAATACCTGCGCGACCACATGCACATGGACATCGACTACACCCAGGCAGATCTCATGCGGATGCAGCAGCACCAGCGGCAGCAAGCGATGACGGAGGAGGTTACCCTGAAGAGCCGCAAGGAAGGAAAATGGCAAAGGGCGACCGGTGCTTTCTTCTCGTCCCTCTGGCATCGCGTCGATGCTCCTGTCATCTTCCGTCCTGCCATGAACGACCATCTCTCCCAGACCATCCAGGACTATGCCTATTATGGCATGCTCAACGCTATGTCTGGCCGACGCATGATGGAACTGATGGAACAGGGCATGTCGCGCGAAGAAGCACTCGCACAAGCCGACGCTGAGACGATTGCCGACATCGAGGCGCGTGGAGGGTGCCACATCCGCATGGATATCGACCAACCCATCTTCGGCAGGTTCTCCACTCCCCAGCAGAACCTGGGACTCTTCCACGAGAGCAACTACGACCTCAGCCAACGCCTCACGGCCACCTTGGGCGTGCGCTACGACCTCAGCCACGTGGCCATCGATTACCATACTGGCGCTCAGGCCCATATCGTCGAGAGCGTGCTTGGCATCCATGTTGATGCAAGGGTTTCCGATATCCTCCGCCACTCCGACGACCACTTCTTCCACCAGTTTCTCCCCAAGGCCTCACTGCGCTACAAGCTCGACCAGGGAGTCCTCTATGCCACCTTCAGCAAAGGGTACAGGGCAGGAGGATACAACATACAGTCGTTCAGCGACATCCTGCAGCCAGAGCTTCGTCAGTACGCCCAATCCGCACGCGCTGACCTCGATGTCCAGCACGACGAGCAAGGCTACGAACAGATACGCGACGCCATCAGCTACAAGCCAGAAACCTCGTGGAACTACGAGGTGGGCGCCCATCTCAACCTCTTCCAGGAGCGTCTGCAGCTCGATGCTTCGCTCTTCTACATGGAGGTCCACAACCAGCAGGTGGCACGCTTTGCCAACAATTACGGCTATGGCCGCCTGACCGTCAACGCTGCCCAGAGCCACAGCTGCGGACTCGAGCTCGCCCTGCATGGCCTTGCCTGCGAAGACCGTTTCTCCTACCATCTCTCCTACGGCTACACGCATGCCGCCTTCAAGCGGTTCGACGACACCATCGACGGCAAGCAGGTCTCCTACAAGGGGAATGCCGTTCCTTTCGTGCCAGCCCACACGTTGGCCCTTCGTGCCGACTACCGCTTCCCGCTCGGCCAGAAGGCACTCCACGCTCTCGTTCTGGGCGCCGATCTCACCGCCCAAGGGCAAATCTACTGGGACGAGACGCAGACCTACAACCAACCCTTCTACGCCACCCCAGGCGCTCACCTTCGCCTCGATTTTGCCCACGACATCTCCCTTCAGCTCTGGGGCCGCAACCTCTCCAACACCCGCTACAACACCTTTGCTTTCGACAGCAACGCCACGGGCAGCCAACTCTTCTTTGCCCAGCGCGGCCGTCCCCTGCAGGCAGGAGCCGACTTCAGCATCCATTTCTGAGCGCCAGCAGCTGCAAATCCCACTACAAACATCAAGTCAATCCACTCTTTCCTCTGAGCACTCGCCTGTGCTCCGATCCGTCTGATATCAACGTGTCCGATGAAGTTCCTCAACGTGTTGACTCCGGATTTTCAACTCATCGATTTCCTCTTTCTAACACGATGCAAAGGTACGTTTAAGCGAGCACGATACAATAAACTCTTTTTAATTGTATGGTCGAGCGCTAGTACCTTAGCGACAGCAAAGGTACGAAGAACTGGTGGATGGCTGTCTATCTTTGTCCATCTTTGTCTATTATTGTCTATTATTGTCTATCTTTGTCCATTATTGCCCATAATTTGTAATGAATTTTCTTGCACATCTCGATGTTTTTTTGTAACTTTGTGCTATAATAAATAAGGAGGAATCGAACGATGAAAAGTTACTTGAAAAGTGAGATAGCGAGAGCCGCCGGAGTTAGTTACCGCACCTTCCAGCGCTGGCTCCAACAGCAGAGTGAACAATTGAGCCAGTTGGGTGTCATGCCCCGTACCCAACTCATCCCAGCCAAAGCAGCCCAATGGATATGCGGGCAGTATGGGATAGACGAGGAGGAGCTGTGAGATGGTTGACGAGGGCGCACCGGCGCACCAGCGCACCAGCGCACCATTTGCATTTTTCCATTTCCGCACCAAAGAAAGAAGGGTAAACTTTTATATTAATATAAAAAATATTTAGGTACCCTTTTTCGTAAGTATTCATTTTCGTTTTGGTGCGCTGGTGCGCTGGTGCGGTGGTGCGCCCTGTCTATGTTTTACAGGTGCAAACAATAATCCCCATATAGTTTTCTTTGTAATCACTCTCTTTCTCTTTGAAAGGCATGATTGCGTTATTTTTCTCTACTGGCGGCTGACAAGATTTTGGGAAAGTAATCGCATATATATTAAATATGTGTTTTTTGTTGTTGGGATTTGGTGGTTTCAGATTTTTTTTGTATCTTTGTACAGGATTTAAAACTACAGAAACGATGATACTATTTATGAACCGAATGAAACCTACTCTTCTCCTTCTGCTTGCCTGCATGAGCGTGTTTGTATGTCATGGCAAGAAGCGCCCCAACCTGCTCTCTGAACGCATTGGCGTCTGCACGTCCATCTCCCACGGCCAGTCCGTCAAGGATGCTGGCGGTCACCATCTGGAGATGAGTCTGGCGGATTTCACCGCCTGCAGCAAGCCTGACGACAGCGCTTTCGAGGCAAACAGGAATGCCGCCCAGGGATGCGTGCTTCCCATCGTCTCCAGCAATGGATTCTTCCCTGGCGGTGTGCACGTGACGGGTCCCAAGGCCGACCATGCTGCTGCTCTCCTTGTGGCTGAAACAGCCTTGCGTCGCGCCCATGAGGTAGGCATCACCACGTGTGTGCTGGGCAGCAGTGGAGCGCGTCAGATCCCTGATGGCTTCTCTCGCGAGGAGGCTGAGTCCCAGTTCGTGGAGCTCCTCAAGAAGCTGGGGCCTATTGCCAAGAAATACGGTATCACCATCGCTATTGAGCCATTGCGCCGCCAAGAATGCAACTTCATCAATACTGTCCACGAAGGCTACATGATTGCCAAGCGCGTGAAGCAGCCCAATATCCGCGTGAATGCCGACATTTATCACATGCTTCAGGAGGGGGAGGGACCTGAGAGCATCCGCGAGGCAGGCAGGAAATACCTGCGCCACGTTCACGTTGCTGAGAATGCCCGCCGAACAGCTCCTGGTGTCGACGGCGATGATTTCACTCCTTATTTCCAGGCGTTGAAGGACATCGATTATCGTGGCGTCATCAGTATCGAATGCGGTTGGGAGAATCTGGACAATCAAGTCTCTTCTGCCATAGGAGAGTTGAAGCGTCAGTTGAAGAGCATAGGTTTCTGACGCTGATTTACATGATTTTATTCTTCCTTACTTCTTTCCGGATTTCACCGCAATCTATTCTTCATCGATAAAAACCTTCTTCACGGCTTCCAGATAACCATAGCCGTTGACGTTGTCTGGCTGGAGATAACTGGTCTCTGTCCACTCGTTCCAACTGTTTATGGTGATGAGGGGAGCGCGGTCAGGATGGCGATCAACATAGTCGCGCGCCATGCGAAGCCCCTTTGCAAAGTTCTCAGGCGTGTTGTTCTTCACCTGTGGGCTCTTTCCAATGCGAGGACTGTTGTCCCATCCAATGCTGATATGCGGATAATATGGCATCGTAAAGAGAGAGTCGATTTTTGTCCACTCTGTCTTCGTACGCTCTAACAGCACGTCATAATCCCCATCGGGCCAGACATAGTGGGCAAACTGATAATGTGACAAGCTGTTGAATCCCAGTTGTTTCATGAACGCTTCCTCAGGTCGCTGGACTTTTTCCTTATCAACTCCAGAGAGATTGAACTGCGTACTATACATGGTGAACTGCAGTTCCAGGTCAGGGAAGCCGGCTTTCTTCACCTCCTGGCGGAACCATTGCAGAGCCTCACTTGCCTCCTTGACGCCACCCATCCCCTTGATGAAGTTGGTCACTTCGTAGATCATGAAGACAGGCCGCCCCTCTATCTTGTAGTAGTTTGGCTGCTTTAAGAACAACTCGATGTTGCGCTTGCACATGCGTTCAAATTCCTCTCTTCCGATGCGTCCAGTCCATATCTCGTTCTGAGGGTCCAGATTGGAAATGCGCGTATCCCAGGTGTTGCCCACAGGATGGTTGGCCCACATGAGATAGAACTGCATCTTATCCCTGTTCTGCGCCTTCAGGAACCCGTCCGTCAGAGTCGTTTCCATGAATGGCCGCCCATCATACCAGTACCAGTCAAAGATGAACACATTCACGCCGTGACGTGTGGCCTGCTCTATCTCCATCTCCATGATAGCTGGGTCTGCCTCGTTGACAGGTCCCCAAAGAGGCTGGCGGTTCCAGTAATGGCCAGGGTTGCGTTGCTGCATCGTCAGCACCGTCTCCCATTCACCCATTCCTGAGGGCCAGAAAGGACGCAAACGTGGATCATTGTAGGCGTAGGCAGGATAGAGATAGGCCGCCACGTCATACTTCTGATGGTGTGCAACGTTCTGTACTTTCTTCTGATTTTTTGCACCAGTACTGGCTGATACAGGATTAACAACCATCATCAGTTGCAATCCAGTCAACAGGGCCGTGAACTGCAGGAATGCTACCACTTTGCATACAGGATATGCAGCAATCTTTGAGAATCTCTTCATGATCATTATTCTATTAGGTTTTGTTATTGTTTTTACATCGTTTTATGGGCAGTTTCATGCTGTCTTCTACCCAAGAAGGTCGTGTTTTCAATCACAAAGTTAAACAACACTAACGACTCTTCTCATTTCAATCTGTTAAAAAAACAAAATCAGACATTTTTTCATTCCAGGATACCTTTTTCCTGTATGGTCTTTTACTTCCTTAACTTCCATGAAAAGTGCAACTTATGATCGAATGAATGAATTCCGTCGTCAATAGTTGAAATGGAACGGTTCTGCGTCAATTTAGTTTGTGATTCTTGAGTGGAAATTATCATATAAATATTTGATACACAACACATTAATTAACATTATAAAGTTGTAGAT